>VAPM010589225.1_pt1 | contig 27048 bp, 49 predicted proteins | sample 3395091 | NCBI WGS metagenome assembly VAPM01 (sample SAMN08290445, study PRJNA428436) | hydrothermal vent metagenome | isolation source: Deep-sea hydrothermal vent chimney 3 | place: Pacific Ocean: Juan De Fuca Ridge
AACAAAACCCGTCAGTTTCAACCCAACAAGTATAATGCCTACTATGAAGTTAATCCTATTTGCATTAGTCATTTCTACCACAACTCCTTATTTTTAAAGTCTGACTCAAGCCACCACGCAAAGGGTATGAAGAAAATCCATAGTGTAACTACAGCACACCGCATCCAATGTACATCCTCTACAGCTTCATTTAACGATGCTGGCATAGTCCATCTGTGCAATACCCATATCAATAGACCTACCAATATGTAGATCATAAACCAATTAGTTAATATTACAGCTTCAAGTAACATACTAATCTCCTACGTTTTCGTGAACAAAAGTAGACCCGGTAGCAAAAGCAACTGGACTCTTCTCAATAGATATGCTGCGGAGACCGAGTCTTGTGGCCGCCACCACAGATGAGAAGCTCCCACCAAAGGGATCGTACATAACCTGCCCCTTGTGACACACATAAGATAGGAGAGTCTCTAGCAACTCTACTGGTTTCTGTGTCGAATGCACCTTGGTGGATGGAAGCGTCGGAGACACTTGTAGATAATCTAGGAATGCTTCTTTAACAAGGAACGCTTGGTCTTTCCTAGCATATATTACCATCTCGTAGCAAGAGGCTGGCCACTTGGTAGGTTGGTTGCTCTGCCCAGATGCTTGCTTAATCCAAATAATCGGGCGGGGATATACGTTCCAGCCAGCATCTCTGAATAATTGCTGAAGCCTGTTCACAAATTCTGGTGCGCAAAATACAAAGGCGTGTGCATCCTTAGTGCAGAACCGGAATGACTCAACCGCTAGAGTCTTATACAGACCTTCCGCATTAGCCCAATCATCAGCGAAGGTGTGCCCCGCAACTGTATTTCCTATCCCGCGTGCAGAGGATGCTACCTTATCTATATCTATCCCATACGGAGGGTCGGTCATCAGGATATTCACTGAATCAGTGCCAAGTGATGCCATGTGGAAAAGACTGTCGCCCTGTAGCAGGTTGTATGGTGATTCCCCTTCAGTTGGTTTCGGCATATTCACTACAGCGTTAATAATCTTCTTTGCCGTGTCTACTTTTTTCCTCAGTTCTGTCTTGGTCTTAGCCTTCTTCATGTCTTTCAAGCCAAGAGTGTGAATGTCAGAATAGGTAGTTAAGTCCCTGGATACTATGGCTTCAGACACCCCTAGAAGTTTTGCAGTATCCTTTGATGACCAAGCACCTTTATCATTTGAATCTCCCCACCTGCCGTACTCCTCCACCTTCAAGGCATGTAAGGCATTAAGTGACTCAAGTTTCTCGTACTCAGTGAAGTCCTTCCTTTGCAGATTCTCTTCAAGTTCCAGCGACCTCATCAAAAACGGGGTTACTTCGTCTTGGAAAGTAGCTGACACATTACACTTCAGCATGAGACAAGCAGCCAACCTCCGCCCGCCAGCAATAAGCTCATAGTCCCGTGTAATCAGAATTGGGTGAATCTGTCCGTACTTTTTTATTGACTCAGCCAGCTTCTCGATCTTCCCTATATCTTGCCGGACTCGTTCGAATCCAGATTTTACTTTAACAGTCAGTGGGTCAAGCTCTTGATATTTTTCCATCCGTATTTCACCGTGATTAAATTGTTGTTCATGTCAACCGTGCGGGCGACATATCACCCGTGTGACGTTTATTCTCATTCTACATGTCATTGTATCCGGGCATCAAAATAAATGCCATGGGTGGCAAATGCCGTTATCCAACTTTCCCCTTTGTCACTAGTGATTCACCCGTCTGCCGGGCTTTCGCAACTCGCGCTGCGTGTCTCTTCAAGTCTTTCTTTGTGGCCACCCAAGCAAGTTTCCACTGATGGTCAGCAGCCGTGCAATCAAAGTACTTTATTGCCACCGGCGGTGCCTTGTATGACCCCGGAACTACCTCCTCATGCACTACCCTCACACTGTTTCCACAGAAAGGACACTTTGTTCTATTCTTCCACTTGTTGCACTGTCTCATTTCCCTCTATCCACTTTATAAGTTTTACAACTTGGTCGTATTCAAACCCTACAACCCTATGCCCATGATTGATAATCTCAGTGTGCCATTCGATAAAGGCTGCAAACTTTTTCAGCTCTACAAACATTTCAGGAGCCTTAGCGATTAGTCGTGAGTTAGCTACTCGTTGTCCATTGTCGAGATCGGAACTATCCAGATTACATATCTCATTGAAGTCCGGTTGTTTTATTATACTGATGTAACCACTCCGCATAGTGATTGACCATGGTTCGGCTGTATGTTTACTCATTTTCTTTTTTCATTTCAAGATATGCTAAGCAAATGGCTGTGGCGGGTGATTCGTGCACCCCCTCACAAAACCTACTTGTGCCTGAATTAACAAATACCGCAGACCATCTCTCGAAGTCAGTGCCAATGCCCACAGAAACCAATTCAAACATATCTTTCCTACACTCCCTCATCTCCGGCACTAAATCCTTGAAACAAGTGTTGAGGTCGGAGGAATAGTAAGGGATCACTTGTCCATCTCTCCCTTGCGCAGGGTGACCTTCTGGCGGCGTTCCATGATAACCATAATAAACAGGGCGAATATACTCCCACCCCCTGACCTTCACCACCGCTGCATCTAATTTTCTGCCTGTTAGGTCACTCATTTTTCATCATCTCCACAAAGGCTTTACAGCCTGCTTCAGTTATTGAACCGTCTGCAATGCAAGCAGCATGAGACTGTTTCCCCATGCGAAACCATCTTGATACCCCGTAGACGGAATATTCCCAGTGATAGCCCATTCTCTCAATCTTTTTTATTACCCCACCACGAGCATTAAAGAAGTGGTTTAAACCTAGAAAATCTGGCAATATTTCATAAACCATCACTCTTTTTTGTGATGGTTTTCCTATCAGAGTAGAACTGTCATCGTAGGGATCGTCTGATTTCTTTACGCCTTCCCACCCCATAGCCTCTGCCACTTGGATGTTTAATTTTTCTTGTCGTTTAGTCATCTCAATCCACCCACTCTATTTCAACACCAAGTGCCAAGGCAATTCGTTCCGCTTGTTTTACAGCGTCTGACACCCTTGGATAGGTTTTTGTAGTAAAAACCATATCGGGGCATTCCGGTGTGCTGATCTCTACGTAAGCCCCGTGACATTGTTCTTCAAATTCGTGTGACCTCTTAAGCTTTAATGGTTTCATTTACTTGCCATCTCCTTCATCATCTTTTTTGTCACCTTAATACCAAGCCCTTTCAATAGTTCTATCTGTTCCTTCTGCTCGTCAGTTAGAGTCAATGGCTTAGCCTTAGCTTTCATCTTTCCCTTGTTGTAGGCACGTTCCTTCACTACTGTTAAGTAGTCCGCCCGCGCGTCCCGATACGTCCTGAAATAGGCCACCATCTCCTCAGAGGACATAGCAAGTATTCGTGTGTATAAGTTTTCTATTTTCATCTTCATCCTAGTTTAGTAAGGTGGCCTCAGACAGTGGTGTGTAGAGTAGGGAACTCCAGACTTACACCACCTGTAGTTTGGGGGGTACAGTGTCTGAGGCCAATCTTTTACTGCGGTGTTAGTTTGCTAACACGTTCCTGAATCTGACCCTTCCACTCTTCAAGTGTCATCTGGACAGTAACAGGTGTGGCGAGAAGTTCACCACTGTTAATGGCCTCTACAAACTCCGCGCTGCCTGCTGGCAGTCCGAACTGTTTTGCAAAAGCTATGATGTTGTTCACTTTCCACTCGCGCTTGGTGAGTTTGCCAGACATCTGATCTTCATCCCCAGGTTTTGGAAAGTACAGCCGGAAGAAGACTGCGCTTCCGTCCACGCTGGAAGTACCATCTGACAGAACTCCGCTGTTCCCGCCTAGTGTTATGCTCACGAGCAGGTGGTCCTTTTGTACAGTGGCCTTGGTGATCTCGCCATCATAGGTGCCTTGTGGGATAGTGGGCACGGCCTTCTCTTCATCTGCATCCCAATTTTCAAATTCGCTCATTCTTTACCTTTCTAATGTTAGTTCTAGTTTCTAGTTTCGTTTCAACTTTGCGTTTCTCTTGTCAACTGCCTCCTTTGCTATCTTCATTACTTCGTTATAGTCATTGGGCACAAAATCGGGAAGAAGATTTTCTTTCCCTGAGAACCGACTCCGCGCCTTATAAAGCCCCTTTGCTATTGTCTGCAATACGAACTGGTTTTTCTTATCCTTCTGCTTGATAGACGCGTAGAGGATTTCATCAAACATGGCTGGTATGTCTGTCACGAGACTGCCGATCATGAGTGGTTCCACGATTAGCTTCCCTGTATCATCGTTCTGGTATTGCTTGATGTGACCGATCACTACAAGGTTTCCTTCAAATTGAAACGCTTGGTAGAGCGCGGCCAGGATGTAGTTCTTCACTACTGAGTAGTGTTGCAGAGACGGTCCTTCGTTCAGCTGCTTGATACCTGTCATCATAGCAGCGTGCATGGCAAGATGACTCATGGCAGTGAAAGAATCTATTACTAGGGTCTTGTAAGGTGACGTGCCATCTTTGCTTGCTTTGACGACCGCGGTAAGCTCGCGTTTGAACTCGTGCCAGCCCTTGCTGGAAGCCTCTACCTGGATGTAATCAAAATCGTGCCCGCGGTACGACAGGGCACCGCGGTCGAGATCAAAGAGAATTCCCTTCTTTGGGAAGGATGAGGCAAAGATACTCTTTCCTGTGCCTGTCTCACCTAGGACAAGGCACCGAAGGTGTTTTGGTACTGCAACGTCTATGTCGGTTGCATTAAGTATTGGCATTTTAGTCCTTTCTTTCTTTAATGGGCAATGTCTTTTTGCAATTCACCCTTTTTCTTAATAAGGTTTGTTTTCTCCTGTTAACTATACTAACCGCTAGTTTTACTGCATCATATATAGTTGTATTGAATTGTTTGCTTAATGTAGTAAAACTAGCTTTGTATGTCAAAGCTAAAATAAAATACTTTTCTTGCGTCTTAGTCAATTTTAACACTGGCACTAATGCAGTTGGCATGATATCTCCTATAAGGTTAGTGTGTCAGGATCAAGTTCATCAACATCTTGGTCTTCACACTTGCACTTTAGTATTGGTTCTCCACAGTCGTTGCAGAGTTCCACCTTTTCAGTTTCTCTCCAGCTCTTCATTATAATCTCCCAGTGAAAAAGTTTACGTTGTAAATTGTCTTAGTCATCGCATTTGCAGTCGTCTTCGGAAAGCCCGCAGTCTTCACAGCATATACACTCAGACTCTTCACAGCCACATGCACCGCACACTTCTTCTTCAATCTCAAGCTCATCGCCTTCAAAGTCAGAGTCTGATACGCCGGGCGGGTAATTGCTTCCGCTATTCAGTGGATCGTTCATTCTAGTCTCCTATACTATAGTATACCAATAGGGTTTATCCCCGATATATTTGCCTAAGTCTATAAGTTGATCTACTACCTTACACCGAACTTCGGCTGCCTCTCCGAAAGAGTCAAACGTCACCGAAACTGCGTCACTGCCATCGTTAAAGGCTACCACTACCCGTCCATGATCGTCAGCATTTTCAACAAGTACATATGTTACAGCCCTCAGGTTAAAAGATACACTCATCGTCTTGGGTCCCATTCAGACTTTGTATAACTCTCCGTGTTGGCTTCTCTGAATCCACACTGCTGCTCACAAAGTCCTAGGTAAGTGCACTTCCCGTACTTGCCCTCGCATGAGTCAAAGTTCATAGGGAAAAAGTCTTTCTTATAACATTCTACTATGTGTGCAGCAGTTTGCCTAAACATATACACCCATTCTGCCATGATCCTTTCCGTGTGGATTTCGGGCATACGAAGGAATTCGTTTTTAAACCCAGTGAATAGTGCACCACCGCCCGCGGCCTGTTGTGCGAGACTGTCACGGCTTCTACTTTTATTCGCATGTGAATAACAGTAATTAATGAAAAAGTCATGAGCTTCGAACTCCGGGTGTTGTACCTGAGTAGCATACAAGTAACCTATGGTTTGCGCCGATCTACCTACCCGATTACTCATAATGTTCAGGTTCATGCTGGTTGTCTTGTGATCCATAACATGGGTGGTGCCATGCAACCGAAGGACAAGATCTATCCTGCCTATGAAGTTGAGAGGAATACCTGATATGGGCGGCAGGGCTAAGGTGAATTTATCTTCCACTTGGAGGACCTCAATTCCCGCGTCCTTGTCTACTTCTTCCCAGTACTGCACGTAATTAAGAAAGGTAGTCACACAGTTCTCAAAGGTGCGCCAGTCGAGCCACCAGTCTTCGCGCTCGTCCGTCGCTGTATCCCATTCATCCTTCATGGCGAGGAGACAACGCTTGGAATAGTCATCAATTGCAGGGAGGCCATTCTCCAAGACTATTTTGTAATATTCTTCCAGACCACGGTGCAGGACGGAGCCAAATCGGAGCGCGCTGCTACCGCGCTTGCTGACCAGGTGTTGGTCATAGTTCCAGTAGAACTTACGCGGACACTCCTGGAAGGTGCTCCGCTTTGAATTATCTAATTCAAGTTGTGTTATCATCCGATATCTCCATTCTTAGTTTCCCACCAAGCCTTTACTCTTTGCAAAAATTCAGCCATTTCTTTAACACCCTGCTGTTGGGCAACCGATCTATCTGCCAACTTTGGCAAATACAGCCACGTGTCCTCAATAATCACCTCTATGGCGAACCTAAAAGGTGTATGTTCACAGTAAGGGACATTTGTGAACATCTGAACCGGGCAAGTCGCACAGGGCAGGGTCGGCGATTTCTGCTTCATGTGCCAGCTACAAAGCGGTTCATACAATTCGTTATCTGAACCGTCTACGTGCTGGTTCCAGATTTCGACATGCTCTGTTAATTGTTTTGTAGTACGTTGTAGGTCAGTCATTAGTATTCCTTTTCTCAAACCCCTTGTAGCGTGGAAATTGTGGAACTCCGTACTCACTGAGTTCTTGATATTCAATTCGTACTTGGCAACCTCGATATATGTCTTGATTGTGCCATATCCTATCTCGCATTGCATCGTCCATGCCAGAGACTTTCACACCCCTGCTGTTGTCTTTAATTGAGCAGATTAAGGCACCAAGAGTTCCTGTGTATTTGCCCCGCCCCGGTTGGAAGTCCTCAATAGTCACTGTCATGAATTTGGTGGGCTTGTACTTTAGGCAGGAATAGGAACGTGTGTAGGAATGGAGGGCATCCGCGTCCTTTAGGACTATCCCCTCCCAGCCCGCGTCTACTTCCTTGGCAAGCCTAAACTCTACAGCATCGTTCATATCTTGGTTAAGTGCCCAATCACATCTGTTTATCCGCCATGCAGTTGCGACCTTTACCGGGGAATCTACAATGGGTAAGCTCTTGGTATTATTTTCCAGCGGTGCCGGATTAAGTCTATTCCACAACCAAGCATATCTTTCCGTGTATGACTTCTGGTATTCTGGCGCATCAAAGGCAATGTAGACAAGCCTTCTCTTCGCCCCGGAATCATAGGTTTGCCGAACAATGCCAGAGGTTACATTAAAGGTCTCTCCCACAATAATCAGCTCACCATCCAGCATGGCTTCTATCTTACGTTCGAGCAGGTAAGCTTGAATATGCGGAACAAGAATTGGTTTGTTTTGTCGAGTCCAGAATTGCTGGCCATCCCAAACGGCTCGCACGCCATCGTACTTTGGCTGGATAAAGACACTTTGCATCTTGTCGAATGCTCTTTTCCCTGCTGCTGTGTCATAACGATGCAGGAGCATTACATTTTCTTTCTTTGCCATTTTCATCTTTCTACTTTATATCAATTGAACTTCCCCACTTTGTGAGGAAGGGTGGTGCTAGCCTTAGTATACTGTGTGTATCGACTTAGTCAATGTATACAGTGTACCGATTAGTATCGGACTAAGACTAGCAACCGAGTTCCAGAACGCTCTAGACTGTGATCCCTACTGCTTCCAGTGCCCGTCGGGTTGCCTCTGCCTGCTCTTCTGACATTTCAGCAATCTGCCCTTTGACTGCGGAGATGTCAACCTTCGGCGAGGCCGGTTTCCTGCTCGACCACTGGCCAGACATGAGAGCCGCGTCGGTATTCACGAGAGCCTTCAATGCATCCTCACCATCCTGCCCGGCAGCAGCATCACCAATCTTCTGAAGGGCACCATGCTCAGTGAGGTGATGGAGTATCTCGGCAGGATAGTCTGCCAGTTCCCGCTCCATAGTACCTACGACTTCGCCGGTGAGTGGGTCGCGTACAGTAAATTTGACAACTCCGCCCTCCACAGACTTGATAAGTTTTCTCACTTTTTTAACCGGGGCTTCTTCTGTAGCTTCGTCTTCAGACATTTGTCTCTCCTAAATATTCTGCTTGCCAAGCAGACTTTCTTAACCAGCGACCATCGCTAGTCTTTTCGTATCCATACCTTAGCAAGAACACTATTGCCTCTGGTATAATATCCTTTATATGCGTGTCAACATCTACTGCCACACGCTTCAATTCAGTGTGAAGGGACTCTTCTACTCTGCTTTGAATTGTTTTATTCATAACGTGCTTTCTATTTTTTGATTCGATATGCGTATAGTATCACATCCCATTACGAAAATCAATACATTTTTTTGATTCTGGTGAAAATAAATTCAAAGTTTTCCGATTCGTTATTATCAGCCACCTCTAAAAGCATTTCCACTACAAGCGACGCATGTAGCAGGATGAAGAATTTCTCAATAGCGTAGTTAGTAAAGTGTTTTTTCAATTTGAGGTGCTGGACGAGAAGTACACGAAGTCTACGCATGTAAGCGTCAATCTGTGGCCCTCTAGGCTGACCCGGCACAAACGTTAGGAGTCTTTCACTACTCGCCACATTCAGCATAGTCTCGTGCTCGTAATCGAGCATTCCTACGTTTGCAAAGGCGTGGGTTAAAAATATAGTCATTGTTTCCACTCCCCATTCCTGAAAGCTGATATAATCACCTGCTCCACTGCATCAAGGTAGTCGGTGCCGCTCACCTCTAAGTCATGGCTACGGACTTGTTTGTCCGCCCTTGCGAATATCCCCTTCGCATCTGGGTGGGCTTCGTAGAACTGGAGGATACTTTCATCAGAGTGAGTGAGGTTGATCTCTTGCTTTGCTCCGACAAGCACAGCCTCGTACTCTGCATTCTTTCTGCCGATAAGTACCCCGAAGTTGTCGCCTTCCAGCATAGTGAGTTTGATATCACTACGCTGAGGGTGAAGCCGTCTTTCACTGCGGAGCTTGTGCATCAAGGAATGTTCCATCCCCTGTATTACGCGGAGTTCGTAGGATTGCCCCGGAGGTAGTCCTAGCGCGTAATCGATCGCCTCTCGGAGGCGCGGGTTACTTCTTTTGTTGTACGCCATCTGCGTCCTCCAATCTACCATTGTACAGTGTTGTTGTGTGACCTTGTGCTGGTGTGTAGGCGATTAGGAGCATATCCACCTGCTCGCGCTCGTCCCACCAGATTTTTGTAAAAACAGACTCGTGATGTGTAGCTACACTGCAGCGGATGCCGGAATTTTTTGTACCGAGTCGTGCTACTGCATCTTTTCCATTCCCTTGTATTGTCCCTCTATACTTTGCCATTTGCTTTCTCCTTAAGGTTTCGCAGAGTTTCTGCCATATCCAGCATATAGGTTTTGTCTCTCTTTGTAAGTTCCTTTTTCCCTTCCAGTGTCACATAGGACTTTACAAAGAAAGACGCGAATCGAACTGCTGCTATTTCTTTTTCAGTTAAATTTTGCATTTCGTATCCTCTTTGTGTGATTGTCCTTCTCTGCCCGATACCGCGCGCGAATCATGCTGGCGAGGTCGGAGAACAGTACTTTGTACTGTGGGAATATCCTTGCCAATTGGTCGAGTAAAACAAAAGGTTTGTCCTTGACCTCTAGTGTGAGTTTGACCCACCCAGTTTCTGTCTGCGCCACTTCAGTCTGGACATATTTCGTATACCTGAGGAGAAGTCGCACAGGGCAGCGGGTGCCACCAAGTGGCGGGGCGAGGACTTCCACTGTCATTTCCATATAGTCAGGCGTGAAGATGATCCTCATGGTTGGCACGGCGTTCTTCTTTACTCCCACTGCCCTAAGTTTGAAGGTCAGGGTGGTGGGAATCATAAAGAGTTTAGACGATGATATCATTCGCTGGCCTCCTGATCTTGGGCGCGTTTTCGAAGGACTCTATATCAAGGGCAATAACCTTGATAATGCCAAAGAGGAGCTTCGTTGATTCTGTGATACACAGTTCCAGTGCTGTCCTCTTGTGCTGCTCAATATCAAATGTAGTAATTTCTTCTACAAAGTCGATATGTGCCTTTATCAGGTTATCCATTGCATCTTTAAGTTTCGTTGTATCTGCCATGACTGTCTCCTTAATCCCAGTTAATAATATCCAACAAAGTTTCTTTCGAAATATTTACTACCTGCAAAATATCCACCACGGGTATGTTGTATATGCAGTCCGGGTGACCACCCAATAGTCTGGTGTATTCGTCCCGGCTGAATGCGATGCCCGCGGCCAAGTAACCATTATCAAAAAAGGAATATAGGCAAGTAGTCTACTCCTATTGTCACACCCAGATGTGTGACAACATGCCCTTCTAGCCACTCCCTCTTGTCCTGATTCGGTTCAATGTATATTCCCATCCTATATCCTCCTTTTAATTCCGCCTTTGTAGATTTTCCATTTACTGCCTTTATCTATATTAATGCCCTGCGCGTGGATTGCACTAGTTGTTGTTATGCGGAACCTTCTGCCCTCCGAATCAATACCAGTTATGAGGTATTCAACAAAGGGCAGGAGCTTCACCATATGAGTTACGTACCTACTAAACAATCGCAACTGCTTTATTCCACTCCTCGCATGCAAGGGCGGTTCAAAACCACGTTCTAGTTTTGTTCCCATGTTTCCTCCTTGGTACCTTCCCGGGCAAGACACTTTACAAAAAATTTGTATAAAATTGGCTGTTTTGTCGTGTTTTGGCGAAATTGGCGAAATTGGCGATTTTCCGCCCGGGTACGTTCATTTCCATGACCCCATGTATTTTTTCACCTTCCTCAGCCTTTACCTTTTCTACCTTCTTACCTTCTTCTTTTCTTATCTATATATAATATATATAAATATATATATATATAAATACATATAAAACAAAGAGTTAGACCAAAAATGGAACAAAAGGTTCCAGAGAAGTAGTCAAACCAAAACCTTGCTAACGCGCAAAATTACATGGGGTGGTGAAAATATGCGTATGGGTGGGGCATCAATCGCCAAAACACGACAAAACAGCCAAAACCCCACAAAACAGCCAATAAATGCAACACTCATGCAACACAAAACAACCAATATCGCCAATTTCTTACAAAATCGCCAATTTTTTGCAACCAATTTCGCCAACTTTTTACAAACTTTTACAAAACAACCAATATGCCACAAAACAGCCAACATCGCCAACCTTTTACAAAACAACCAATTTCGTACAAGTTTTTTCGGACAATTTTGTCTGTAAAGTGTCTGGCACCGGGTCAACTTCCTTTGTAGAAAAGAAGACCCAGCACCGCGATCACGGCGAAAATTTCGCTGACTTCCGTCAAAGTAGGACAATCTGCAACCCTGGTAGGTCGCGTCCTGTACGTTCCTTGAAGAATGCCAAGTACAAGTTCTGCTCCGCCGTCCTGTACTTCAACTTCATCAGGTGTCGTGCCACCTCATCCTCTAGTTCCATTTTAATCTCCAAGTTGTAAGTTTTCCCGTATCTCTTCCACAATTTGTAATTGCTTTTTACTCATGTGCATTTTATGGCCAAATTTTCTAAGCCTTACAACAAAATCCATAGTAAAATCTAGTTCAAAGACAGATAGAAAGTCGCGATCTGCATGCGCTTGTCGCATGGTCTTGATGATATACCGCATTTGAGCTTTTGGCATAGTATTAAGGCTTGTACCACCTTCTGCTTCTTTTTTCATTTATTCACCTAGTGCATTACGTACAGTAACCAGTGTCGTGACCGCATTTTGCAAGATGACAAAGGTTGCTACATGGGTTGGCATACCGCCTAACCAGAAATTCATGGCACTTACATTAAATGAGTCCAGTTTGTGTCCACAAACCTGCACTAATTCAACATCTAGGTCATGCTTGTACTTGACTAGGTTTACACCATTCACAATCTGCTCTGTATCGATTAACTTCTCTTGCATAATTTCCTCCTGCATTAATCCAATTGCCTACATGACCAGTGTCATGGGTCATGTAGACTAGGGACTAATGGTCGAGGTGAAAGTAGCGCGCGTCCGCCTCGCCTTTACCCTGCTCTATATAACTGCATACGTCTAACATATTGCTCTCCTTCTGGTTAAATTAATTACCCACCCGACACTTGGGTCAGGTAGGCTATAACTTAACTAGACTTGACTTAACTTGACTTGACTAGACTTTGCCAATTACAACTAGGCCGATAATTTCCAGCTGGTCTAGGCAACCTTCAGCGTCGTATAATTTCCCGGCATGCTTCCAGACTATGCCAGAATATTCGAAACATACTGATTTCCTGCTTCCATCTAGATTTTTGTGTCGCCCCTTCACTGCATAAACTTTGCCTTCTTCTATGGACTCATTGTTACCTCTCACGTAGGCAATCTTTCCTAGAATATTCAATTCTCCCTCCTTTGGAAAATAGACTGCTTTGTGGTGAAGGGAGGGTGGCCTCCCCACCATTGCTAGTTGGATTCACCAAGTTTTGGCTTTGGCTTCGGAAAGAGCGCGTCGGCAATTTCGGTAGCCTTTTCTACATCCAGCCCATTCTCAACCATTTTGTCGATCGCGACCTGCCTTTTCGAGGTGCGTGTTGTGGCTACTTTGAAAATGCCTGCTTTCAGGCGTGTAAAGAAGTCTACCAAAATATCGCACGTTTTGGATTCTGGCCGAGGGTCAGTCGCCGAGGTAGCTGTCTTCTGACTTGCACGTAGTGCCAGCCAATCAATTAAAATCTGGTTCTGGGTATGTACCGGAATTTCCGAAAGGTCAATCCGGACGATATCATCGCCATGATTTTGTACTTTTACATAGTCCGCACCTCGGACGATTGAAAACCTTTTATCCATATTTTTCGCATTTGCCATGATATCACCATAATTACTCGGCCATAATTGGCCGGGTCGGTTTCCACCGCAAAGCAATCTATTTCCCACAATGTCAAATAACGTTACCAATGGGAGGTATGTGACCCATTGTTTGGTTATAAAGAATGCACGGGTGGTGCCAAACTAATGCTGGCGCGTATGTCACATGTTTTCAATAGGTTACGCGTATGCCCCCCCCGGCAATGGTCACCCGGGTGTTTGAACAAAACATCCAGCTGATTGAACAAAATAATGATTTCATTATCAAAACGTTCCCATTACAACCACCGGGGGGCGAACGTCCACCGTGCCCGGGCGATGTAATCCAGACGTTTAATAGTAGCGCGTGCGTTGGAGCAATATCCGTACCAACGGAATTTTCGGTGGTTTGACAAAGGTTGCAAACCTGTGCTACACTACGCCAGTATTTTTGACATTATTAGAAAACGCGATAGGGCGGGTGGCTTTGGTGCCGTGCCCGGCAACCGGCGGTCAATTAGTTACGCAACAATTAAGGTATAAGAATATGACAACTCACCGTACATTATACTATGCTTATGGTAGAATTATCGCCAGTATAAGGTTCATTTTCCTGGGAAAGTGGATTCGCAGTTCCCGGTTCCGCGCGATTTCCTCTAGGGATGTATATACCACTTCCTTGCAGGCAACTCAAGCCTTGCAGGCAACACAGACAACTCAGACTTTACCAAGACTAATAGCTGGTCTACCGCGGGTGCCTTATGGAAGGTGATGTAAAGGTAAAGGGTAACCCGCTGCTCAAGGCGACTGCGGTGCGCGAGGCCGTCTACCTTGAGTGGTGCAGGCAGACCGGTAGTAAGAGCCTGATTGATTACCTTCTAGCCGTGGTCGCCGGGCAGGTGCTAGATGAAAATGACAAAGCCCCGACACTGCGCCTCCGCGTGGACACTGCCTTCAGACTAATGCCCTACTTGCACAAGAAACTTCCTACAGAAGTGCAGGTCACAGGTGACAAGAACAATCCCATTGCCTTCTCAGTCCACAAGAGTAATGGTAACCCGGTACCTATTGACACAGCTATTGCCGATGCCAAAGACACTGCTAATAATCAGCGGATAGAAGGAAGTCAAAAAAAATTAAATGAAAAATTTAACCAGTACTTTAGGAAATAGCTGTGGAGATAAACTATAGCTACTTGCATGTCCCAACCATAGAGAGGTTCTCAGATTCTAACAAGTTCATCCGTGGACTTATGGGACCATTCGGCAGTGGGAAAAGTGTTGGTTGCTTAATTGAAATCCTCAATCGGTCGGCTGCCCAAGCACCTGGGCCAGATGGCATCCGCAGGACGCGGTGGGCGGTAATCAGGAATACGTATGGTCAACTCAAGGATACAACTATAAAGACAGTGTGCGAGTGGCTACCTCCTGAACAAGGGTTCGGCACCCTCCGTGGTCTAGAGAAGCGGCCAGAATATATAATCACTGGTTTTGAAGGCATAGAAATAGAACTTATTTTCCGCGCCCTCGATAACCCAAGTCATGTCTCAAATCTCTTATCCCTTGAGTTAACGGGTGCTTGGGTAAATGAAGCACGGGACGTTCCCCTTTCTATAATTGAGGCGTTGCAAGGTAGGGTGGGTCGCTTCCCTTCTATGCGAGTGGGAGGTTCCAGCTGGCACGGCATAATTATGGATACGAATCCGCCTGATAATGATTCCTGGTGGTACAAATTGTTTGAGGAGAAGAAGCCAGGAAACTGTGCTATTTTCAAGCAGCCGTCCGGGCTGTCCTCGAGCGCGGAAAATATAAAGAACCTTCCTGCAAATTACTATGTTAACCTTGCAGCAGGCAAAGACCACGACTTTATTAACGTATACGTCCATGGAGAGTACGGTTATGTCCAAGATGGTAAACCAGTATACCCAGATTACTTTGATTCCGTCCACTGTACAGAAGCTGCTGAACCAAGGAAAGGTAGTCCTATCATTCGAGGCTGGGACTTCGGACTTCAGCCCGCCTGTGTGTTTACACAGCTTAGTCCAGAAGGAACTTGGGTTGTATTCGATGAGTTGATTGCTGACAATATGGGCATAACCCGCTTTGGAGATAATGTAATTGAGCACTGTAAGAAGAATTATTCTGAGTATATATTTGAGGATTATGGCGACCCTGCTGGGCAGTTTGGCGCGGAGACTGACGAGTCAACTTGTTTTCAAATCTTACAAGGTAAGGGTATCGAGATTATGGCGGGTGAGCAGACTCCACTACTACGACAAGAGTCAGTGAAGAAGACCCTCATCACTATGGCGAATGGGCTTCCGATCTTGCAATTACATCCGCGCTGCAGAATGCTACGCAAAGGATTTCAGGGCAAGTATCGGTATCGGCGGATGCAGGTCTCCAACGAACGCTACGAAGATAAGCCGGAAAAGAATGCCTTTTCGCATCCCCACGATGCACTACAATATATCGCAACCAGACTTTTTTCAACCTACGTCCTTGAAGGGACACAAGAAACAGACTATGACTTAGACTTCTTAGATACTACAATAGATGGCATGAATGCAACAACAGGATATTGAATATGAAAAAAGAAAGTATGAACCCAAACGAACTGCTTACAAGCCAGTATTCACCTGGTGTACAGTTTACGCTGGAGGAAATTCTAGCAAGTAAGAATTTAGCAGCTGAACTTGACGAGATGGAGTTACTCTCTATTGGCCGCGTATGTAGGGATGAATACAATGCAGACTTAGATTCAAGGGCAGAGTGGCAAGAGTCCTATCATGCCGCGCTGGAAATGGCCATGCAGATAAGGCAGCACAAGACTTTTCCATGGTCTGGTGCCTCTAATGTAAAGTATCCACTTATTACGATGGCAGCCACAGAGTTCGCTTCACGTATCACTCCACTGCTTTTCAACGATGTAAAGATGGTAAAACCACTTACAAGTAGTGGGGCAAGTAGTGAGACTAAGAAAGCCGCGGAAGAGATTGCTGAACACATGCACTGGCAACTTACTAACGGTATCCCTGGATGGGTAGACTCTCAAGATCAGAATATGCACATCCTGCCTATTGTTGGTACAACCTTCAAGAAGTCCTACCACGATCCTACTATTGATCAAATCCAGTCTGAACTTATCTTACCAGATGATATAGTGGTAGACTACTATGCTTCTTCCGTAGTAGAGTGTGAACGTATTTCTCACCGAATTAGGATGACACCTAACCAGATCGAGTCTAGACAGAATGCTGGTATTTACCAGAAGGTAAATTGGGACTTCATCTCAACTGATCCGACCCAAGAGATGGCCGCGGGCACCAAAAAACTAATTGAAGAAACTATCGGGATGCCTGGCCAAGTCACTTCCACTACTCCAGCGGTCGTCATCGAGCAGCACCGCCTTTGGGATTTGGATGGGGATGGTCTCGCAGAACCTTACATAATTACCTTTGATGCGACTTCCGGCTGGATATATAGAATCAAGGCAAACTTCAGTGAAGCCTCTATCCGCCGCAACACTGGCATAGTCCAGCACATAGCTACAGATCAATATTTTACTAAGTATATATTCCTGCCCTCCTTCGATGGGTCATTCTATGGAGTGGGTTTTGGTCGACTTCTCGGATCATTAAACCCAGCATTGGATACACTCATAAACCAACTTATAGATAGTGGGACACTCAGCAACACACAGGGCGGGTTTTTCACTCGTGGTACTCGGATGAGGGCAGGTGAGATTAAAATTAAAATGGGGACGTGGCTCCCTATCGATGCACACGGCGGGGACTTGAGAAAGAGCATAGTACCTTATCCCACCAAAGACCCGTCGAATGTGCTCTTCACACTGTTTGGTGCCTTGCTGCAGGCGGGAGAGAAAGTAGGCAGCATTACCGACCCACTCACAGGCAATGCGCCCGGGGCGGATATCTCAGGCGCGTCCCTTTCTATGCTGATTACACAAGGCGAGAAAGTCTTTTCTGCGGCACTCAAGAGAGTATATAGATCTGCAGCCACTGAGTACTCACTCATCTTCCAGATGAACCGCAAGTATATGTCTAAGTATGTTTTCGGTGGAAACCAGACAGTGACTAAAGCTACATATAATAAGTTCAATGGAGTCATCCTACCTAATGCTGATCCTACAGTAATTTCCGGCGAACAAAAGGTGGCTCAAGCGCGTGCAGCCCTAGAAATGGTAGGTTCTCCGTATGTTAGCGAAAAGACAGCTATTAAAATGTACTTTGAAGCCCTTGGTATGTACAATGTGGAAGATCTTATTATTGAAGAACCGGCTCCTCCTACTCCAACGCCCAAGGAATTGATAGAACAGGCTAAACTACAGCTGCAAGACAAACAATATGAAGTGATGAAACTGGAAGCTATTCATAAGATCGGCAAAATAAAAGCAGATACGTTGAGGGCTACCGCCTCGGCGCTTAAAATTCTGTCTGAAAACAATTTTAACGTTGATGAACAGGCAGTCGCAGACGCTGTCCACCAGCTTTCCTCGGTGAGGGATTCATTTATGGCTGATATGGCCGCATTAACAGGAGGGTATACAGATAATGAGTTGGGACTTGGAGATAACGGAGGAGGAATTGACCAAGGAGGAGCTGGAGGCATGGCACCAGCACCCGATAACGGTCAAGGTACTGTCCCGTCTGAAGGAATTCCAGGCTAGTATTGACCGAGAGGTACTTTCTGGCACTGGTATAGAAGATTTGACAAATAATGGTCAATCTATTATGATGCAGCATAGTTTATTGATCGGTGTGAGGAATGGTATCCAAACCATTTTTACTCTAGAGGTTAAACCCTTGGAGGATGGCGATACTAAGGAAAAAGATTTACATTGTAAATTGTCTGATTCGGAGGAGGATTTCAGTTATGAGCAAAAAGTACAGCATTACAAAACCACTAGGGCATAGATTACAGATCCGGCAAAAGACTGTTGGTGATAAGGTTGGTTTGATTATAAAACCGAAATCTGTGCAAGAGCGGGAGCAGTTTAGTCAAACGACAGGCGAAGTTGTGGCGATTGGTTCCACTGCATGGAAGGCCGTGGACGATGGTACGCCCTGGTGTAAGGTAGGCGACATAATTACTGCAATACAACGTAGTGCAACGATTGTCACAGATGAAGACACGGGCGAAACCTTTGCGTATGTGAATGACTTAGATCTTATTTGCGGAAGGGAGCTTTTGGAATGACACTTTCCTACGCACCAAGTGATATAGACCCGGCAAAAGCACAATTAGAACTGTTGGCCGGTAGCGACCCTGCAAATGACAACCCAGAAACCACTGACCCTGTCGCACCTGACCCAGCACCAGTAGAACCTACACCTAATAAACTGTCTGGTCTTGAAGAACAGGCGGTTAAGTTGGGCTGGCAGCCAGAGGGTACCTACGAAGGTGATGCCGATAGGTTTGTACCAGCGGGTGAATTCCTCAAGGATAAACGCTACCAGAAGGAACTCAAAGGAAACCGAGTTAAAATAGCCAAACTTGAGGATGCCGTCACTCAGATGCTGACCCATCAAAAGTCTTGGACAGAAAGCCAATTCAAAACGATTCGTGCTGAAATGCAAGCAACTCGGAACGAACATATCCGAGACGGCGAGGACGAAAAGGCTGCGGAAATCGAGCAAAAACTAGAGGCACTTACGGAAGAGCATGGTAAGTTGGCAGACGATACACAAGTTTTCGGGGTACCAGATGATCAGGAGCCTAAGGTGAGTCCTGATTTTGATTGGTTTCTGGACAGAAATCCTTGGTATAATGATGATAAGCAGAAAACTGAGTATGCAGACTTTCTTGCAGCCAAACTTCGCAATGAGAACACTGCTGGGACTGACAAGGAATTCTATCTTGAACTAGAAAAAAGGATGCTCTCTGTATTCCCTGTTGGGGCGACTAATGCCCCGGTTGAAAGGGGCGGTTCCCCGGCACCGCGCTCCAGAAAGATCACCGTGACCATGGCTGATCTTACCGATCAGGAACGGGATCTAGGGAATGAGTATGCGCGCCGAGGCATTATGACGCTAGACGAATTTCTTAAAACAGTCGCAGATATAAGGAAAGAATTATGAGTGCAATTACGTATCCTACCCAGGCACACAAGCCGCAAACCTCCGGGGAAACTCCTATAGTATTGCCTATGGGAGATCGTGCCAAAGAACGTTTAACTAACGGTATCGAAGCTAAACCAGTAGTTCGAAGAAAGATACCTATGCGAAGGCCACCTGATGGCGGCCAAATAGCAGAGGTGGAGGAGCGTCCTGGCTATTTCCGTTATGCCGTCAATGATGTAGGCGGGCGTGTTGGGAAGTTCGAACGCGCCGGATATACGATCGTAAAATCAGCAGATAAAGAAAATCATCCAGCAGCAGGTAACCGACCATCCAAAATGGGATCGGCTCAGGTTCAAGACGCTGGTGACGTAAAAACAGTTTTGATGGAAATTCCCATAGAGCATTACGAGGAGATGCAAGCCTACAAGGAATACCATTACAACAGACCGAGGGAACTTGCAATTAATGAGGCTAGGAGAGAAGCCGCAAGCTTGCATGATCCAAACAGTGAAGCCAGTTTCTATGGCAAAGCTGAAATTACTTTTGCAGATAAAGAAAAAGCAGAGTATAAAGCAGCTGACAACAATATCAAAACGAAAGGATAAACAATGGCTAATGTAGATTTTGCATATGGCTTTAGGTTTACCAGATCTCTGAATGGCAACGCACAGCCTTCGGTAAACCTATATTACATTCCAGCCTCCGACAGCAATGTCATGTACAGAGGCATGCCTGTGAAGTCACTTGCAACAGCTGACGCTGATGGTGTTCCGGCAGTGACGGCGGCTGCAGCAGGCGACACACTCAGAGGGATTCTTGTGAATTTTCTCCCGGATTATGACAATCTCTATTCTAAGCACAGGGCTGCTTCTACGGAACGATATTGCTTTGTGATAGACGACCCAGAAGCACTCTTCGCTGCACAGGAAGATTCTGATGCTAGCACACTCGCTATAACAGATATCGGTGTAGGGATGCTTGACTTTGCCGGAACTGGCGGCAGTACCGTCACTGGGCATTCCTCAGCAGAGCTCGATTCGAGCAACGTAGGTACAACTAACGGCCAATTTCGGCTTATTCGACTTCTTCGCAACCCGAAAAATGCAGTTGGCGACAACGCTGAGTACGAAGTCGTCATTAACGAACACGAACTTAACTAGGAGAATACAATGCCAGTTACAGCTTTCCCACGTCTCCTACTTGAGGGGCTCCGAAAAGTATACGCTCAGGGTTACGCCCAGATTCCCGAGCGTTATAAAGACCTTTATGAGACTATCCAGACACATAAACAGTTCGAGGACGAAGTTCAGTTCGTCGGCACTGGTTATGCCCAGGTCAAGCCCCAAGGTGAATCAGCAGTTTTCGATTTCATGCAGCAAGGATATGCCCATCGGGCTGTCATGGTTGCCTACTCCCTTGGGTTTATCATAACCTATGAGGAGTTCAAAGACAACCTTTACTTGGACTACGGCAGTAAGCGTGCTAAGGCTCTTGCCTTCTCACAGCGCCAGACAATGGAGGTCACCGCAGCCAACATCCCAAATAGGGGGTTTAACAGCTCGTATACATCCAACCCGGGTGATGGACAACCCCTGTTCTCTACGGCTCACCCGCTTGTCGAGGGCGGTACCGCTGCGAATAGACCAGCCGCTGGTTCGGATCTCAATGAGCTTTCTCTTGAAACAGGTACCATTGCAATCATGGATTTTGTGAACGACAGAAACCTGAATATTGCAGTAAGCCCTGTTTCGTTGCACATCCCGACTGCGTCGTATTACAATGCTAAACGGATACTCAATTCAGCGCTACAGTCTCACACTGCTAATAACGCACAGAATGTTCTCAATACAGAGAATGTATTTCCTGGTGGTGTGAAAGTGAACAACTACTTTACAGATGCAAACGCTTGGTTTATCAAAACCAATTGTCTGGACGGTATGATTCACTACGAGCGAGAAGCGGCAAATTTCGATCAGGATAACGAGTTCGCCACAAAGAACTTCCAGTGTGTGTCTTATGCAAGATATGCGTTTAACTGGAATGACTGGCGTTCTATGTACGGCAATCCTGGAGCATAAACTATATACCCTGGCCCGTCAAAAGGCCAGGGTTCTTTATAAGGAATAACTAATGGGAAACACAAATTTTCCTGGTGATGTCGTACTTTCTGATGGAGGAAAACTAGCTGCTGGTTCTGGTACCTCAAGCTTTAGTCAGCCGTCCGACTTCACTACAGACGTAGACTTTGACTTTCGGTCGGAGTCGGGTGCTATGACACTACCTGGCCTTACTACAGCAGTGCGGGACGCTCTAACGCCGACCACCAGAATGTTCATCTACAATACAACAACCAATACAGTAAACTTCTACAACGGGACTGCTTGGAAAGTTCTAGCTGAAGTATAAGGAGATAACAAATGGCTTATGTTCTTATAGACGCGGCGGCTACCACAGGTGCGGGTGCTGCTCAAGCAGTCAGGTTTGTGGAAAAACACACTCTACAAATAACTTTCACAAACTCTGGCGGAGCAGTTACAGCATTGGAAGTGACTCTTGAGGGTACGCTCGACAATGTGCGCGGTGATGATGCTAGTCCAACTTGGTTTCCACTTAAACCTTATGTGTTCACGGCTGCGAACATTACCGACAAAGGAGCCATGATCCACATAGTGAATAAGCCTGTTATTGCAGTAAGAGCTAACATAACGACACTTACCGATAGTGGTACGTCTGCTGTTACTGTAAAGTACCAGGGTGACGAAGGTGGTATCAGATTATGACAACCCCAGTATACGGTAATGAATCACAAGGCATTAGTTCTATCAATGCACCAGACAATTCTATTATAATAGACCCTACTGGCGATGTAAATATTGCAAGTATTATTGTAACAGGCGGGACTTTGGACGGGGTTGTGATAGGAGGGGTTACTCCTGCGGCAGGGTCATTCACAACCCTCTATGCATCTGGCAACGTAGGCATAGGTACCACAAATCCTACTCAAAAATTAGCTGTCCAGGAAGACCTTAACGCTATTACCATTGTATCTGTCTCAAATGCAGTAGCCACAGGCAACGTAAATGCAGGTGCGAGGTTTGCCCTTTCATGCAACGGTAACTCCGGCTATCTAGGGGTACACCCATCGGATTACAATTGGGGGCTTCTGGCAGACAGAATGGTTATGTCCGTTGATTCAAATTCAGCTGGTATCACCCTCCTTGCACCAGGAGCAACTCAAGACATCAGGTTCTTTGCTGGTTCTAGCAATGAATCTATGCGTATTGATTCCTCAGGCAACGTAAATATCGGTCTCACAGCCGCGGCCGCCTCATCTGCCGGAGTTATTACTCTTGGAAATGGTACAACCCCTACAGCTAATGTTTCTGGTGGAACAATATATGTTTCTGGAGGAGCCTTATATTACAGAGGGTCTAGTGGAACTGTGACTACTTTGGGGGTCGCATAATGTCTGCAATAGAACCAAAAGTGTATATAGCTAATCTGGCCGAAAAATATACAAAAGTAACAGATGATGCGGGCACACTCACTGGGCTTTTAAGAGCAAGTGACGGAGCTATACTGCCGGTTACTAATCCCAATAACGATGACTATTTACAGTTTCAGGCAGATTCTGCCTCTGGTGCTGTTGTGTTTGATGACCCGAATCAGGCTTTACCAAAAGTGAGGGAGAGAGTCCTTGCTAAATTAAAATCTGATGTATCTTCATATCTCTATTCTCGCTACAGTCAGGGGACGCAAACAACGTTGCTTGGGCTGAATAGTAAATGGTCGGGCGTTCTGATTAATCCTGCATCAACGACAGCGCAAAAAACTACTGCGACCGATCGGCTAGCGACGTTGCTGACTGTCGCGGATTGGATGTCGACAGTCTGGGACGAATATTACACAAAACGAGATGTATTTCACGCCGACCAGACATTGACAACTATTGCATATGATTTCACTCAATTCGATGCTACCGATCCACAAGTTTCTAGTGAATCAGTACGAGTATAGAGGATGAACGATTATTTGTTTATTGTGCTATTGGTTATCGCCGGAGCAGTAGGCATCCCCGGTCTGGCGTACGTTTTACTTTTAATTTTAAAATGGAGGAATCAGAAGTGACTTTCGAGAATGAGCAGGATAAACAGATAATTAAGCAAGCTTTGATGAGTGCACAGGTTCAAGGAAAAGATGCTAGAACCTTAGTTGATCTAATCGAAAAGGTAGATCAAGCACAAATCGACAATAGCGAAACAAAAGCCACTAAGTAATGAAGTCCTATAGGTACGCTCCTGGTGAATCAAATGTAATCTGTGACCGCACTGGATTCCAGATTAAAAGTTCCGATGCTAGAAGGGAATGGGACGGTACAGTAGTCAGGAAAGAATCCTTCGACAAGAAGCACCCTCTCCTGTCTCCGCCGAAGGCACGGAGAGTAGAGACAGTGCAAAACGGCAGAACTCGTGGACAGAGTATAAATATACAATCTGTTCGCTCTCCACAACCAGACCCTTGGGACACATTTAAACCCTAATGGCTACTTCAAACATAAGCACATTAACAGTGACCACCAAGACCATTCTCGAAACAGCTTTGAGAAAAATTGGTGTCGGTCTTGAAGGTGAGGTGATCCAAGCTGCTGATATGGAACAAGCTAAACTTGCACTAAACTTGTTTCTTGGCGATCTAATGACGAGCGCTGTGAAAATGCACCTGATAACCGAGGCCACCGTTTTCCTTACCAAAGGCAAGCAGTACTACACTCTCGGACCTAATGGAGATCATGCTTCACTAGAGGCCAATCACTCAACTACTACTACACAGGCAGAGGTACTTGGAACAACTACAGTTATTCTAACTTCCTTGCTTGATAGTGTGAATGGTAGGTCTATTGCTGTAGGTGACGCTATAGGTATAGAGCAAACAGATACCACTATGCACTGGTCACTAGTTACATTAATAGCTGGGTCAACCATAACGTTTGCAGCGGGCACCACCGCGGCTGTTGCGTCTGGTGCAGTTGTTTTTAGTTATGAAGCTAAGATGCCAAAGCCAATGAAAATACTGAATGCCAATTACTTGTACACTACTGGAAGTGAGATACCAATTTCAGTGCATGCCAGGCAAGAGATATTCCATCAGGCAAATAAAGAAACTGGGTCACAAGCAGTGTATGTTGCATTTGACCCCAAGGTTGATGATGGCAAACTCTGGGTATGGGCAACAAGTGGCAGCGTCATAGAAAGAATTAAATTACTTGTCCGCATTCCTATTGAAATATTCAACACAGCAGACAATACACCACATTTCCCTAGGGAATGGTTCAACACACTGATATGGTGTACAGCCCGCGAGTTACTTACAGAATATGGGACTGATGAGAAAACAGCAGATCGCGTAGAGCGTATGGCAGAAAGAAAACTTATGGATATGGAGGATTTTGATGTCGAATATGCTCCTACTCAATTTCAACCTGAAGAGGGTTACTAATGGCTAAACGTTATCCAGCTTTCAAGCAATTTGTAGACGATGGTATAGGCACTCCGGCATCAGGCTGGTTAATCTATACATATGAGACAGATGGAGTTACACCTAAAGCTACGTATAAAAACTCACAAGAAACTGTTACACACGCTAATCCTATTGTGCTTGACAGTAGAGGTGAGGCAGAAATTTACTGGGATGGTCTCTACCGAGTTGAGGTTCGTAACGCCGCGGACGTGATCCAGTATTCTATCCCAAACTATGGAGAAGAAGTAACATCATCCACCACTAATGATGGCAGTCTAATCAGAAATGGGTCGTTTGAAAACAGTTCAAGTGGCGACGGGCTTCCTGATGATTGGACAGTTGCACTGCTCACGGGCGGCACTTTTCTACTTGACCCTACTATAAATGACCACGGCTCACTGTCTGCTAAATTCACATCAGGCGGTGTCGGTGGCGGTACACTTACTAGTACATATTTTGAGGTTTCAAGTTTAGAGCCTTTATCTTGGACTGGTGAAATTCTCTCAAGTCTTGCAGGTAATTTAATTAATATTTCTGTTGAGATGTACGACAGTGCTCTGGTATCAGTAGGCACTACGTCTTTATATAATAACTCAGCCACGAACCCTACAACAAATTTTGTGCTGAAGTCTGGCAGTTTCACTCCGTCCGCTACGGCTCGCTGGGGAAGACTTATCCTTACTGCCGGAGACGGTACTATGGCTCTTGGCGAATCCGTCTGGTTTGAAAACTTCAGAATCACCCCTTATGTATTGTCCCTTATATCTACATCGGATACTCCAAGTACCTACGTTGGCGCCGCCAGTAAGCACCTTCGTGTAAATAGTGGTGAGACTGCTGTCGAGTTCGTGACCATTCCTCCAGCATTTGGTGCCTCGGATATTCCGGGCTATCTAAAACTCGGCAAAATATCGTACAGTTCTACAACTGCAATAACACTCGAACCATCGGTGGTGGAAGTGAATGATGGATCGACCAGTAGGCTGGGTTACTGGGATTCAACACTTACATTCACTTTCGGCCCTGCCGGATCGAATTCTGGGTCCATGGCGGTCGGAGCAAAACAATGGCACTATATTTATGTCTACACTGCAATACTCCCGTCTAGCGGAATAATCACAGCGGGAACCTTCTACAACGCTACTATTGCCCCTGTTTATGACGCCACAAAACATGGGTGGTATTACGGCTCTTCTAGGTGTATAGCTGCGTTTCGTACAAACGCATCGAGCCAGTTGGAAAAGTTTTTTGACGTTGGTAACGGCTGGATACAACCGCAGGGCTGGCAAGCTGGAACAGGATTTGACAAGTTTTTGACCGGCGGAACCGCGACTTCATACACACTGCTTTCTCCTGATGTTCCTGTCGGCACCACAGCTATTCAAATAAATGCGAATAATACAAATGTCGCGCATCAATTATTTATTTCCAACGATGGCAGCGTTGATGATTTGTACATAGAAGGCAGAGGAACTGATTCTCATGTATTTATCACGGCTCTTAATGCAAGCAGACAGATTTATTACAAAATGAGTCTTGACTTAATTGATTTATACACTTCAGCATATAGGACTAATTACTAATGACTATTAAACGATGGGCGATTGGTGATAAAGCGACAAGGGATATAGTTGGTGGTATCCTGCAAAATGAAACTGCGCCGCCCGCTGCATCAGGAGAAGTCATACTCATCGTCCCCGATCCTTTGCGTAATGAGCATCCTGATGATTTGCAAGTTAATACTGGAGGTGATGGCATAGAGTTAAAGTCAGATAGTTCAATCCTATCAAGTAAAAAAGCAACTCGAGAAAAGGTCATAACGCAGGAACTTTACGAAGAAGCACAAAAGCAACTGCCTATGCCTGTCTTACTGAGGGCGATAACCACAATTATAGGAGTGCTTGCAAAAGAAGGTTCTATCACTAGCGCAGATGCAGACACACAGACCCTGCTTACAACTCTTGGTGATATGTCATCCCAATTAGGGTTTACACCAGCCCAAGCTACCACTGTCTTGCAATTACAAAAATCTCTCATGGATAGGAAGGCAGTTGCAGCTGGAAAGATAGACACAATAATTGCTGATGGTACCAAAACGAAGAAACAAAAACAAGCCGATATTGAGAAAGTGAAGGGGTAATGGGAGACAGAATAGAAACTCACCTGGAAAAGATCTTCGACAAGTTAGAAGAAGTAAAGGGCAACCAGATACGGCTTGACGAGCGCGTCGCTAATCACATGAAGAACGAAGAGAAAGTTATGTCAGATGTGCAGAGTAGCTTACATAAAGCCCACAATCGCATAGACTTGCTACATAAAATATACGGTTCTATCGTGACATTTGGCACTGTGATCGGTTCCTGGATTGGGTACCATAAGTGAAAAAATATAA
>VAPM010663702.1_pt1 | contig 26877 bp, 27 predicted proteins | sample 3395091 | NCBI WGS metagenome assembly VAPM01 (sample SAMN08290445, study PRJNA428436) | hydrothermal vent metagenome | isolation source: Deep-sea hydrothermal vent chimney 3 | place: Pacific Ocean: Juan De Fuca Ridge
CATAACGGTTGTTCCCTATTATGAAATTAACAGTATTAATAATAATGATGATGAATAATTTAAAAGATTGCCATGTTTATGCTCTCAATGACAAATTGAACTGTCATTGCGAAGGAGGGGCGACTGAAGTAATCTTTTCTATTGAAAGAGATTGCCATACCGAAATAAATTCGGCACAGGCTAATTTTTCAAAACCTTGCAATGACGAGTAATTGAACCGTCATTGCGATGAAGTGAAACAAAGAAGCAATCCGTTTCAACAAGAAAAAGATTGCCACGCTATGCTCGCAATGACGAATAAAAATAAAATAAAAAAATCAGTCAGTCTGAGCTTGTCGAAGACTAAATTAATAAAAAAATAAAGGCTTTAAAAATGAGCGAACAACAAAATAAAAATACGAATCTTTCTGTTGAAGAAGACGAAATAGACCTAATAGCCCTTGCCAAAACCATTTGGGAAGGTAGGAAAACCATTCTAAAAACCATTCTTATTTTTATGAGTATAGGTTTATTTATAGCTATTTTTTCACAAAAAGAATATACCGCTTCTACCACTATTATTCCAGCAACACAAGGTAAAAGTATAGGCGGTAGCTTAGGAGGTTTGGCAGCTATGGCGGGTATTAATTTAGGGGGAATGGGCAGTGACTCAGGTATTTCACCAACCTTATATCCTCAAATTGTAAATAGCATTCCTTTTCAAAAAGAATTGTTACAAACACCTTTAACTATTAAAGGGCAACCAAAGCCAATAACCTATATCGATTATTACACCAATGTATATAGTTCGGGTTTATTAAGTAATCTTAAAAAATATACTATTGGTTTGCCAGGTCTTTTAATTAAAGCCATAAAGGGAAAACCAGAGTCCGTCATTGCGAAGGAGGAACAACTGAAGCAATCTGTTAATGCAAACCAAATCCAAACCATTACAGATAACCAAAACCAGCTCATCAAACAACTAAAAGGCCAATTAGTATTAGAGGTTAACAACAGAGATGGTTACATCACCATTTCAGCTTCATTACCTGAACCTAAAGCCGCAGCCCAACTAGCCAAAAAAGCACAGGTATTATTGCAACAATACATTATTAATTTTAAGGTTCAAAAATCAACAGAACAGCTAAAATTTATAAAAGAACGTTATAATGAAAAAGAAAAGGAATTTAAGCAAATACAACAACGGTTAGCTAATTTTAAGGATCGTAATCAACATGTAAATTCAGCAATGGCACAAACTAAACTAATACAATTGGAATCTCAATATGATTTAGCCTTTGGGGTGTATGCTGAACTTGCTAAACAATTAGAAACCCAACAAATTCAAGTTAAGGAGGATACTCCGGTGTTTACAGTATTAAAACCAGTAGTAGTACCCATTCTAAAATCTAAACCTAAACGTTTATTAATTTTAATAATTTGGACTTTTTTGGGAATAGTAATAAGTATTGGCAGTATTTATATTTTAGATCTTATTAAAAATTTAAAATCTAAATGGGATGAAAATACTTAAAATAAACCTTTTAAAAGATGAAATAATAATAACATTGAAATTAGAAAATTCACAAATAATTAGAATAAAAACAATAATTATAGATTAAATTATATAAAAATAATGATGAAACAAACGTTAAATTCTAAAATATTGGTTACTGGTGGTTCTGGTTTTATAGGCTCTAATTTATGTGAACCGTCATTGCGAGTGAAACGAAGCAATCTCATAAATAAAGTTAATAATGATAAATTTGAAAATGAAAATTAATAGCATTGAAAAATAAAAAACATGTTTAAAAACAAAATACTTTTAATTACTGGCGGTACAGGTTCTTTTGGAAATGCTGTACTAAACAGATTTTTACATACTGACCATTTTAAAGAGATTCGTATTTTTTCTCGTGATGAGAAAAAACAAGAAGATATGCGAATACGTTTAAATAATGATAAATTAAAATTTTATATTGGAGATGTTCGTGATTATAATTCAATTGAAAAGGGAATGCGAGGTGTTGACTATGTTTTTCATGCAGCCGCATTAAAACAAGTGCCTTCATGTGAGTTTTTTCCATTAGAAGCTACTAAAACCAATGTATTTGGAACACAAAATGTAATTGATGCAGCAGAATACAATAATGTACAAAAAGTTATTTGTTTAAGTACTGATAAAGCAGCATATCCAATTAATGCTATGGGTATTTCGAAAGCATTAATGGAAAAAGTTGCCATTGCAGCTTCACGTAATTGTAAAAATACTACAGTATGTTTAACTCGTTACGGCAATGTAATGGCTTCAAGGGGGTCTGTAATACCTTTATTTATAAATCAAATTAAGAATAAAAAACCCTTAACTATAACAGATCCAAATATGACTCGCTTTTTAATGTCGTTAGAAGAGGCTGTTGAGTTGGTATTGTTTGCTTTTGAACACGGGAATCAAGGAGATTTATTTGTTAACAAAGCTCCAGCAGGTACCATTGGAGATTTAGCACAGGCATTAAAAAAGTTATACAATGCAACCAATGAAGTGAAAATTATTGGAACACGTCACGGAGAAAAACTGTATGAAACCTTGTGTACCCGAGAAGAAATGTTGAAAGCCGAAGATATGGGAGATTTCTACCGCATACCTGCTGATAATAGAAATTTAAATTATGCTAAATATTTTTCTGAGGGAGTAGAAGATATTTCTAAAATAGAAGATTATCATTCTCACAACACAAAGCAATTGGATGTAGAGGAGATGAAAGAATTATTGATGCAATTGCCAATGTTAAAGGAAGAATTAGAAAATTAAAATAATTACAAATGTTTCCAAAGTTAATTTTAGGGGGATGTTATGAGGATGCTAGAGGAACTATTAAATACAATAATAGGTTTAATGCTTCTGAAATAAAACGATTTTATTTAATTGAGAATAAAAGTTTAAGATTTGTTAGAGCATGGCAAGGACATAAAATTGAGCAACGTTGGTTTTTAGTAAGTAGAGGAAGTTTTAAAATTCAACTAATACCCATTGATGATTGGGAACATCCTTCAAAAAATATTATACCTGATACTTTTATTTTGAATGAGAATCAATTTGATATTTTACATGTTCCTTCAGGTTATGTTAGTAGTATACAAGCGTTGGAGAGAGATTCTAAATTAATTGTGATGGCTAATTATTTATTAGGTGAAATAAATGATGAATATAGATATGATGTAACTTATTTTAATATTTAACAGCAGTTGAGAATTTTAATTTTAATACAAACGAAAGTTTTACCATTAATATTTATAAAAATTAAATAAAATGATTGTAAATTTAGTTGTTATATTTTTAATTCTTATTATTGGTTCTATTTTTAATAGAATCTATAAATTAAATTCAGATACCAATTATGTAAGAAAGAAATATATTAAATTTATTTGTATAATATTAATATTACAATCGGGTTTGAGAAATGTTGCAGTTGGGCCAGATACTTATAATTATTTTAATAAGTATGAAAATATAAAAACAAAAACTTGGGTAGATATCTATAATACGACAATTGAATATTATAAAACTGGAAATAGTTTAATTAGAGATCCAGGTTATGACTTTTTTCAAAAAACAGTTCAATTAATCTCCAAAAATTTTCAATTTTTTCTTTTTGTTATTGCAATTATCTTCTTTTCTGCTTTTGGTACTTTTGTGTATAGGAATACTAAAAGGTTAAAGGATGTGATATTAGCATTTCTAATATATTCTGTTTTGTTCTCCACTTTTTTCTCGTACACAGGACAAAGGCAAACCATTGCTACAGCCTTAATATTGTTTAGTTATGAATTTATAAAGAAGAAAAAAATACTCCCATTTTTATTCTTAGTTTTAATAGCTTCAACTATTCACAAATCAGCCTTAATATTTATCCCCTTTTATTTTATTAATCAAATTAAAAAGACAAAGAATTTTTATAGGATAGTACTTTTATTGTTCCCTATTATTATGATATACAGTAATAATTTAGCAAATTTTTTTATAATACTTGGTGGGTATGAGTTATATAATCAGTATGAAGGAGCTGGCAGTTATACTTTTACAACAATATTTTTAGCCATTTCAGTAATTGCTTTACTAAGAAGTAAAATCATATTAAAATATAATCCAAAAGCTCAGTATTTCTATAACGCATTTGCAATAGCCTTACTTTTTTTACCTTTAACTTGGTTCAATCCTTCAGCAATGAGAGTTGTCCAGTATTTTTCTATTTTTATGGTTCTTTTTATCCCAGAAATTATACATTCATTTAATTATATATCCGTAAAAATTGGTGTAAGTATTGCAAAATTTACTATTATATTATTAATTGTATTATTTATTAAGTCAAATTGGAACAATAGTATGCCTTATGGCTTTTTTTGGGAAAATATGCACTTACCTGAAAATTATTATCTAAGAGGTTAATTATATATGAAACACACAATAAATACTAAAAAATATATTCTTTCAATAATTATCCCTACTAAAAATAGGGAAACTTACGCATATTCTTGTATGATGCAGATTTTAGATTCTACAAAAGAAGATGTTCAGCTTGTTATACAAGATAATAGTGATACAAATTCATTAATTTGTAAATTTAAAGATTCTCAATTTATTGATAGAATTAAATATAATTACTCAAATGATACTTTATCTTTTGTTGAGAATTTTAGTAGAGGAGTAGCTCAGGCTGACGGTGAATATTTATGTATAATTGGAGATGATGATGGGATAAATCCAGAAATTGTGAAATTTGTTCACTGGGCAAAAGAAAATAATGTTGAAGCAGTGATACCTAAATTAAGATTGAATTATATTTGGCCAAATACTGGGATTTCCAATTTTAAAAATGATAATGGTAATTTAATAATTAATGATTTTAATATAGAAGCTCAATATTATGATACTAAAGTTGAGTTAATAAAACTTTTAAATTCTGGAGGTCAAAATTACTTAAACTATAATTTGGTGAAAATTTATCATGGTATTGTGAAAAAAAGTGCTATAGATAAGGTTAAAGCTATTACAGGTAATTATTTTGGCGGTTTGTCACCTGATATCTATAGTTCAGTTGCTCTTTCTTTAGTAATTAAGAAAGTGCTTAAAATTGATTATCCATTAACAATTCCCGGAGTTTGTAGTTTAAGTGGATCTGGACAAGCTGCAACAGGAAGGCATGTGGGTAATTTAGAAGATGCACCTCAATTTGTGGGTCATGTTAATTATAAATGGTCTAAATTGGTGCCAAAATTTTACAGCGTTGAAACTATTTGGGCAGATTCAGCATTGGCTGCTTTTAGAGAAATGAAAGAAGATGATTTGATATCAAAATTTAGTGTTCCTTCTTTAACAGCATATTGTAATTATAGTTATAAAGAATATAAAAAGATAATTGATATTAATTATTTTGAATATAATAAAAATATTAATTTCTTTAAACAAAAGAAAAATCTCTATGTTGCATACTTAAATGGTCCTCTTAAAGATTTAGTTAAAAGAATTTTAGCAAAAATAACTAGAAAAAAAAATACAATAGAAAAATATGATAATGTAGTAGATATTAAAAATGCACAATTTATATTTGAGAAATTTCTCATTAGAAAAAAATTATCAGTAGATAATGTCATTTTATTATTAAATGCTACTAAAAGAGAATCATAAAATTATTTTACTTTTAAAACTTAAAATGAAAACATTATTAATTATTATTCTTGATTAAAAGCTATTTAAAATGAGTAATAAAAAAGTAGGAGTAGTATTGGGTTATATTGCTATGATAATAAATAATGCATTCTCTTTTTTTCTAACACCATTAATGTTAATGGTTTTTGGAACAAGTGAATTTGGAGTTTATAAATTAGCTTTATCATTTATTTCTTATTTTGCTTTAGCAGATTTAGGGCTTAGTAATGCAGTAGTTCGTTATGTATCAGAATATAAAACAAATAAAGATAAAGAATCTGAATCGAAATTTGTAGGTTTTGTAGCTTTTATTTTTTTAATTATAGGAGGGATTGTACTTCTTTTAGGATCTATAATCTATTCTTATATTCCTCAAATTTTTGAAAATTCATTTAGTATTGCTGAAATAAACTTACTAAAAAAATTATTTTTTTTAATAGCCATAACAGGTACTGTTATGTTGTATGTTAATTTAACTTTAGGTTTACTAAAAGCCTATGAAAAGTTTGCAGTAATCAATTTTATAAAAATTGTTAAAACATTTGTAAGAACAGGCTTAATAGTAATACTTTTATTGTTAGGATATAAGTCATTTGAAATAGTTTTGGTAGATACTATCGTAATGGTATTGGTTTTTATTTTTACTAGTTATTATTGTTTAAAAATTCTTAATGTAACTATTAATTTTAAAGGATTTAATATACGTTATTCGAAAAAAATATTTTCATACTCAATAATTGTGTTTGTAGACGCCGTTGCATTTCATTTTTTAATGGCAGTTGATAGTTTTGTTATAGGTATCTATATTTCAAGCAAAGCTATTGCAATTTATGCTATAGGTACATTGCTGTCATCCTTATTTTTTTCATTTTCAATAATCATTTCGGAAGTTTTAATGCCTAGTGTAGTGAGTCAAGTTACCCAAGGAGCAAGTAATACTGAACTTACAAATTATGCTATAAAGATTGCAAGAATAAAAAGTATCCTCTTGTCTTTACCTATTATTGGATTTGTATTTTTCGGCAAACAGTTTATCAATTTATGGGTTGGTCCCGAATTTTGGATTGCATATTATATAGCATTATTAGTCTTAATTCCTCAAATGATTTCGGCTTTAATGGATGTTCCTTTGTATATAATGTGGGCCAAGAATAAACACAAAATAAAGTCTTTCGCGTCATTAGGTATAAGTATTTTAAATGTAGTTTTAACGGTTGTTTTAGTTAAAAAATATGGAATAATTGGAGCGGCATATAGTACTTGTTTTGCACTTTTATCTGTTTATTTAATTTTCAACAGTATTTTATATCATAAAATTTTAAAACTTGATATGATACGATTTATTAAAGAGACGTTTAGTAATAAACTGTGGCTGGGTCTAATGATTGCAAGTCTATTAGCATACTTAATCTCTTTATTTGAAGTTAAAGGCTGGCTTATGTTAATTTTTCAGTTTGTTATAGTAACAATAGTTTATATTATTTCAATTTGGTTTTTTGGAATGAATAGCTCTGAAAAGCTATTGGTAACATCTTCATTAAAGCAAATAAGAATTAAGGTTAATAAATAAAGGAGTTTAAACTCCACGCATAATAATAAACACATAATATGTTATATTTGCTATGGAGATGTTATAGATTAGTATTTTTTTGCAAAAAAATACTAATAATACAGATTCTTGTTTGTCACTATTAGAGTTGAAAATGGGAATAATGATATAAACTTGCTAAAAAGAAAAAACAATGATTAAGGTAATGACAATTGTCGGAACTCGACCAGAAATTATTAAATTAAGTCGTGTAATGGCTGAATTAGATAAATATACAAATCATATAATTGTTCATACAGGGCAAAATTATGATTTTGAGTTAAATGAAATATTTTTTCAACAACTTAAAATTAGAAAACCTGATTATTTTCTAAACGTTTCAGGAAGTAATGCAACAGAAACTATTGCACAAGTAATCCTTAAATCAGATGAAGTTATGGGAAAAGAACTGCCAGATGCTATTTTGCTTTATGGAGATACTAATAGTTGTATGGCTGTAATAGCTGCGAAGAAAAAGAAGATTCCTATTTTTCATATGGAAGCAGGGAATCGTTGCTTTGACCAAAGAGTTCCTGAAGAGATAAATAGAAAAATTGTAGATCACCTAAGTGATATCAATATGCCACTTTCTGAACATGCTCGGAGGTACTTAATTGCAGAAGGAATAAAGCCTGAAACAATCATAAAAACGGGTTCGCCAATGAAAGAAGTGTTATTTTTTTACAAAGAAGATATTGATAATTCTGATGTTTTAGAAAAAGAAAACTTAAAGAAAGGCGAATATTTTATTGTTAGCACACATCGTGAGGAAAACATAGATTCAGAAAAGAATTTCACAGATTTATTAACATCACTAGAGGCTATTATTAAGAAGTACAACAAAAAAATTATTGTTTCTACTCATCCAAGAACTCGAAAAAAATTAGAAGCTATAAAATTTAAAAATTCAAATCATTTAATTGAATTTATGAAGCCTTTTGGTTTTTTGGATTATATTAAACTACAACAAAATGCATTTTGTGTGATTTCTGATAGTGGTACAATAACTGAAGAATCTTCCATATTGAATTTCCCAGCTATAACGATAAGACAAGCTCATGAACGACCTGAAGGTATGGATGAAGGAACTTTAATTATGACAGGTTTACAGAGTGATTTAATATTAAATTCTATAGATATTGTGACTTCCCAGTTTAAAGAAAATAATAATGTAATTCAGACAATACCAGACTATTTAACCGATAATGTTTCGAAAAAAGTAGTACGTATTATTTTATCCTATACGGATTATATTAATAGAGTAGTTTGGTCAAAATTTATTTAATGATATGAAAAAAATATTGCTTTTTGGAGCTACAGGAATGGCTGGACACGTAGTCTATTATTATTTCAAAGAAAAAGGTCAATATAATATTGTAAATGTAGTTTTTCGTCACAAATTAAATGAAGAAAGTATTGTTGTGGATGTTACCAATAAAGAGACAGTATCCGCTCTCATTTTTGAACAAAAACCAGATGTAATTATAAATTGTATTGGAGTCTTAATTAAAGGCTCTAAATCCCATCCAGATAATGCAATTTATGTTAATGCTTATTTTCCACATTTGCTTAAAAGATTAGCTGATGAAATTGATGCAAAGTTAGTTCATATTAGTACAGATTGTGTCTTTACAGGAAATAAAGGAGCTTATACTGAAAGTGATTTTAAAGATGCGGATGACGTTTATGGAAGAAGTAAAGCCTTAGGAGAAATAGATAACAATAAAGATTTAACTATTAGAACTTCAATTATAGGACCTGAATTAAAGACTGATGGGGAAGGTTTATTCCATTGGTTTATGAATCAAAATGGAAATGTAAACGGATTTACTAATGCTATTTGGGGTGGAGTTACTACTATTGAATTAGCGAAAGCTATAAACGTTGCTATAAAACAAGATATTACAGGGTTGGTTCATCTTAGTAATGGTATTCCAATTAATAAATATGAGATGTTACTTTTGTTTAAAAAAATATTCCGTAAAAATTCTATAACCGTTAATCCTTTTAAGGGCGTATCTTGTAATAAATCAATTGCAAAATCGAATTTATTTTTATATGAAGTTCCATCATACGAAATTATGTTGATTGAAATGTTTGATTGGATGAATTCTCACTCAGCAATTTATAGAGAAAAATATCTTTAATGAGAATACTTCAAATAAATACTGTTTATAAAGTAGGTAGCACTGGTAAAATAGTTTATGAAATTCATAATCAATTACAAAATACGGGACATGGATCATTTGTAATCTATGGAAGAGGTAAAACTCAACCTGAAGAGAATGTCTTTAAAATTTCCTCAGAAAGGGAAGGGAAACTTCAAGCATTATATGGAAGAATAACTGGCGATTTTTATGGTGGTGCATATTATTCTACGTATAAATTAATAAAAAAAATAAAAACAATTTCACCCGATATTGTTCACATTCATCTCATGAATGGAAATTATGTGAACAACTATTGCATTTTGACCTTTCTTGCTGAGAATAATTATAAAACAATAATAACACTCCATGCAGAAACAAATTATACCGGACTCTGTGGTCATTCTTTTGATTGCAACAAATGGTTAACAGGCTGTGGTAAATGTCCACAAGTATTTAATAAGTATAATTCATGGTTTTTCGACAGGACATCAAGCGAATGGAGAAAAAAGGCTGAAGCATATTCGAAATTTGATAATTTAATTATAGTAAGTGTTTCTTCATGGCTTGAAGAAAGAGTAAAAAAATCGCCTATGTTTAAGGGTAGATTGTTTTATGTTGTTGGTAATGGATTGGATACTAGTATATTCCATTATGTTGAATCAGATAGTCTTAAAAGAAAGCTAGGTATAGTTAATGAAAAAATAATATTACATGTGACGCCATCATTTAAAGAGATTACCAAAGGTGGTAAATATGTAATTGAAGTAGCTCAAAAATTAGTTTTAGATAATGTTAAAGTTGTAATAGTAGGTTTTGATGGCTTTGCAGGAAAATTACCATCAAATGTTATTACTATTAATCACACTAAATCCCAAGATGAAATGGCACAGTATTACTCAATGGCAGATGTAACAATGATAACTAGCATAAGAGAGACTTTTTCAATGGTTTGTGCTGAGTCATTATCATGTGGTACACCAGTGATTGGTTTCAAAGCGGGTGCTCCAGAGCAAATTTCATTAGATAAATATAGTGATTTTGTGGATCAAGGCGATATTAAATCATTGACTAATGTCGCAAAATATTGGATCAACAACCCTGTAGACACATATTTAATTCAGCATGAAGCAAGTATTCGTTATTCAAAGCAGCATATGGTAGAAGGTTATATCAATCTTTATAATCAATTATATCGTTAAATAATGAATTGAGTATTTGAGCTTAAAAGAAAGATGATACTATACATCTATGATAAATAATATAATTCAATGGAAAATAAAATATACCCCCGCTTGCTTACAATTAGTGTAAATGCATGGTCTGATAAAAATTCAACAGGTAATACTTTTTCTAACTTCTTTGGTAATTGGGATAAAAATAAACTAGCAAATCTGTATTTAAGAGATGAGGAGATTGATAACAAATGTTGTTCTAAGTATTTTAGAATTACTGAAAAGGATATTTTTAAGTCGCTAATTTATGGAATAGAGTTAGGTAGTGAAGTGACTTACGAGACAAATTCTAAACATACAAATTCTAAATGTAATAAGATAAAAAAAAATAGCAAATTTGTCGAATATGTTAAAAGAATGCGTCCTCATATTATTTTACTTTTGAGGGAGCTGTTTTGGGCGATTGGATTTCAGAAAAAGAATAAGTTAAATAGCTTTCTAAAGGAATTTGATCCTGAAATTATTTATATGCATTGTTATAGTCTTTTCTATGCTCATAAAATTTTAAATTATTGCCATAATTACACAAAGGCTAAGGTCGTTATTTTTTTTGGTGACGAGGTCTATACCTATAAGTCAGTATTACCTCTTAAAAGAATTTATCATTTTATATTGCGGTATTTTATTAGAAAAACTTTAACTATATCAGAAATTCAATATGGAGGGTCAGCAAAGCTATGTGATTATTATTCCAATTTATTTGGAAAAGAGTTTAAACTCTTAATTAAGGGTGCTCAGCCTATAAAAATTAAGCCTAAGCCTCACAATTTACCTTTGAGGATTGTATATGCAGGTAATTTGCTTTATGGCAGGTGGTTAACTCTTTCTCTTTTAGCAAAAGCAATAGAAGAGGTGTCAATTAACAAAAACTTATATAGCTTGGAAATTTATTCTAATACTCCACTTTCTAAGAAAATGGAGACTGGTTTAAATACAAATTATTCAAGTTATATGGGGCCAGCTTCTTATAGCGATATAGTTAAACATCTTAATGATGCAGATATAGTTCTTCATGTTGAATCATTTAGAAAAAAGGATGTTAGTTTAACTAAATATTCGTTTTCTACAAAAATAATCGATTGTATTCAAAGTGGGAGTTGTATTGTTGCTATTGGGCCACCTGAACTTGCCTCAATTGATTTTCTTAAAAAAAGCGGTGCAGCACTCACCCTTCATACTTATAATGAAATTTGTATAAAATTGAACTCGATTGTCACTGATATTGAAATACTAGATGATTGTGCTTTACGAATGCAAAATTATACCAAAAATAGTTTTGAATTGGATAGTGTTAGAACAAATATTTTTAATGATTTTGTCAAAATGTTAGTAATTAAAACGGAACTAAAGTTAATTATTTAATTTGAATACATTTTATGAAAACAGCAGTAATAGTGCCTGGTGTAACAGATGTGAATAAAGGTGATCAAGCCTTGGTATGGGAAAGTCATAGATTGGCTATGGATACAGCTAAGTTTAGCAAGGTATACCTTATGAATACTGGTGATACACTAGAGGAGAGACGAAAAGTGTGTGGATAATCTGAGGCACGAGGCTATGATTTTATCAAAAATATTTTAAGACATCCTAGAAGAGGAAAACATAACAGCGAAGGTACAGTAGTTGAGTCTAAAGGTTCTTTTTTTAAACTTTTGACTATTACCATTTTAGATTTTTTCAGTCGCAGCTTTTTGCTTTTCGTTTGCAACAGTCCTAAAGCCTTAAGTTTTTTTACAATAAGAGTGTGGTAAAAAGTATTACGCAACTTAATAAATTGGGGGGTATACACGCATATGGAGAAAGAACGGAACCTTATTGTTTTATGTCTGGTTAGGGTATGTTCTTAAGAAAAGAGTTATTTTTCTACCTAATTTTTATGCTTTTATAGGTACACGTTTTCATTCAATAATTTTTTCACTAACTTCTTTGATTCCGTTTATTGCAATTGCTTACGGAGGAAACAAAGCAAAAGGAATTATGATGGATTTTAATATGGGAGAATATGCAGTAGGTATTGATGCAGTCTCTGGTGATATACTAAACGATATATTTAGTAATTTGGAAAAGAATCATAGTGACATCAAACAATAATTTTCAGTTAAACTTAAAATGCTGGATAGAAAAAGGGAGGGGATTTTGTCAGAGATTAGGGAAGTAATTAAAATGAAGTAACTATATTAGCTGAAAAATTGAGAATTAAAGATAGAGTAATTTTCCATGGAAGAATAACTTCAAAAGAGCTGATGTTTTCGTTTATTAACTAAATGGATTTATACTTGCAGTTTTCAAAAATAGAAGGATTACCAAGAGCACTTATTGAAGCTATAGCTAGAGGATGCCCAGCTATTTCAAGTAATGTTGGTGGAATTAATGAATTATTGTCAATGGAAACGCTTGTAAATTCAGGTGATTCTTTAGCTTTGTCAAATAAAATTAGTAGGCTTCTAAAAGACCCTCAAAAAATTAAAAAAGCAGCAATTGAAAATCTAAACACATCTTAAGACTATATAGAATCTAAGCTTAAAAGTAAAGATCTATTTTCTTTAGAGAAGTATTTAATCAGTATTCTAAACATTAATATTAATATTAATATGAAAAATAAATTTTATTATTATAGTTCTGTAAAAGATATAATAGCTATTAAAACCAATATAGAAAACTTTTCTTTTTCCTATGGTATGGCAATGCCGTACGTTGATGAAAAAGAATATAATAATTCATTAATAAAAATTGAATTAAATGTAGTTTCAGGTAGAGTAGAACCAAAGGAAGGAGAAAAATCTGAAATGGGGAAGTTCCATTACTTTTCTGGTTATCCAAACGCAAATGAAATGTATTATGAAAGAAGTTTCTTTTTTAATCAAAAATTACAATATAAAATTTCAGGTATTAACAGTAACCATATTAAAGTAACGGTTAATAAAAATTATATGAGATTTGTAAAACATCGTTTTATGAATGTTCATTCTATGGGGTATATCTTAACAGATATTATTAATTTAAGATTAATACATAATAATTTTGCTCCATTACATTGTTCAGGATTTTTAAAAGGAGAAGACTCTTATGGAATTTTTGCGCCACCTAATACGGGTAAAACCTTAACAGCAATGACTTTATGCATGAACGATTCTAGCTATAAATTTGTTGCAGAAGATTTAGCCTTGACAGATGGTGAAAATTTATATGCTGTACCATGGACAAGTACTTTTAGATATTACGATTCGGTAGATTCTAGTTTTTTTAGTAAATGGTTAAATAAATTGACTGAAAAAATATCAATATTAGAATTGTTTGGTTTTGGAAAAACAGAACCAATCACAAAGTATGTTTCAGAAATTATAAATAAATCATCACAAAAAGATATCTTTATTTTGGATAGAGGAGTAGAAGAATTTAAAGATATTTCTAAAGAAGAAGCTTTTCAACGAATTAACACGTTGGATAGGTATGAATTTAATTATATGCGTGCACCTGCAATAATTGCTTATGAATATTTTAATCCAGATACTGATATTGAAGGTGCATATTCAGGAGAAAGAAAAATATTAAAAAAGATGATTAAAAATGCAGAGACTATAAAAGTAATTTCTACAAGAAATGCTTTAAATTATTCTAAAATAATAAAAGAATATATAGAAAAATAGTATGTTTGTTTTTCTTTAAATGGGTATAATAATTTTTAAAAAAATTAAGTGAAGAAAAAAATTTTTATTATTACTACAACTGTTCCAATATCACTTTATTTTTTTAGAGGCCAAATACAAGAATTAAAAAGAAAATTTGAAATAATATTAGTGTCAAGCCCTGGAGTTTTACTTAAAGATATATGTAAAGCTGAAAAGGTAAAGGGTTTTCCTATATCAATAAAAAGAGAAATATCATTATATAACGATATTAAAAGTTTGTTTTCAATGATAAAACTTTTTAGAAAAATTAAACCTGATGTAGTACATGGTAATACTCCTAAAGGAGGTTTAATAAGTATGTTTGCAGCTTGGTTTAATAGAGTTCCAACAAGAATATATTACATTCATGGGCTTCGTTATCAAGAAACAAAAGGAATAAAACGAAAGTTGCTAGTTAATATGGAAAGATTATCTTGTATTTTATCAACACATGTTTATTCTGTTAGTTTTGGTGTAATGAAAATGTTAGAAGAAGACAGAATAACAAAAAAAGAAATTCATATAATTGGTAATGGTAGTGTAAATGGGATTGATACTTCTTTCTTTTCAATAGAAAACAATAACGTTTCTGATTTAAGAAGCTCACTAGGATTAACAACTGAAAATTTTGTTTTTGGTTTTGTAGGTAGATTGGTGAAAGATAAAGGAATAAATGAATTAGTTAAGGCATTTTTGCAAATTAACAAATTTAAACCTAAAAGTAGATTGCTATTAGTTGGAGATTTTGAGGATGGTGATCCTATAGATATTGATACCAAAAACATAATCAGTAATAATAAGTCAATTATTGAGGTTGGTTTTCAAAAAGATGTACGTTCTTATTATAAAGCAATGGATGTATTTGTTTTTCCAAGTTATAGGGAAGGTTTTGGAATTTCACTAATGGAAGCTGCAGCAATGAGTGTTCCTTCTATTTCTACAGATATTATAGGCTGTAATGAAATAATTTCAGACGGACATAACGGTATTTTAATCAAACCAAAATCTGTTGAAAAATTATTTGAAGCAATGAAAATGTTAATTTCAGATAAGGCTATTATAAAAAATATGGCTGAAGTTTCTAGAAAATATGTAGAAAATAAATATGAGCAAAAAAAACTTTGGGAGAAAACATTAGAGTCTTATAGTTCAATATCTTAATAGCATTTTACTTTTTTTAAGTATTTAGATAAAAAAATCAATTGTTAAGCCTATTTTATTTGTATATAGTTTGTGTCTAAAGGTTTAGCAATTAATCAAAGTGAATTACTATTTTTATTTTAGTCAAGGCTACTTAAATTTTATAAAAAATGAAATTTAAACAATCAAATATATATATTCTTGAAAATGTATTTTCATTGGTGTCAGTCAAATCAATTGATTTAGGTATTGCTATATTTTTAATACCTTATTTAATCTATAAGGTAGGGCTACAAAATTATGGCATTTATGCTTTTTCCATTTCATTAATATTATACCTTGTAAATATTATAAATTATAGTTTCGATTTTACTGTGGTTAGAGAATTAGCTGTACACTCTAAAAAGAAAAAAATACAAATAGTGTATTTAACGAGGTTTTTACCGTTAAGTTATACTTAACAGGTTTTCTTTTAGTGTTATTAATAATTTTAATTTTTTTCTAGGGATTATCTGTAAAATCATTAAATTTGACTGCAAATATGTATAAAACTACTTAGAAATAATAATTTCCTTTATAGCCTTTATCTACTAGTACCAATACTTTTGTTAGTTACATTATTATTAGCTATTGCCAATAAAGGCAAGCCTTTCTTTTTTTAAGTTTTCCCAGGTTTAAATAAAAAATTATTTAAAATAATTAAGTTTAAAATAATGATGAGTGAACTGCATATTGAATTCAAAGAAGTTAAATATTTTACCATTTTGTTCTAAAAAAAACCTATATTTGTTAAAAATATAGAATAATTATGTATTTAGAAATTGAAAGATACGAAAAACAAATAATTGAGTTAGTTAATTTTATTAATAATGGTCCGTACAAACTAGAGTACATATTAGATAAGTTAAATATTAGTAGAACTACATTCTATACAAAGCGTAAAAATTATAATTTTAACCTATCGGAGATAAAAATTCTAGCTAAAATGTATGATGACGTAGATGCAACATCAAGATTAGAAAAAAGTATAAATGAAGGATTAGAAGATATTAAAGCAGGAAGAGTTTATAAATTAGAGGAAGTGTTAAACGAGGTTAGAGGAAAATATGAACTATAGTGTAATAGTATCATTTAGAGCTAAATTAGATATATTCCAAACGGTTGATTATTTGTACAATAAATGGTCAAAACAAGAAGCATTGCATTTTATAAAAAAATTTGAAGAGGTAAAATTTCAATTATCTATTTCTCCATTAATGTTTCCAAAGTTTAATTTAAAAAAAGAAATTCATATTGCGGTATTAACAAAGCATAATACAATTTATTATAAAATAGACGAAACAGCTAAGAAAGTAAATATTATTACAGTTTTTAATGTTTTTCAAAATCCAAATAAATTGGAACTATAAATAAGATTATTTACAGTAGTTATTCAACCCTTTTATTTCATTATTGATGTATAAAAAATATTTAAAACGTCTTATAGAATTTTGCCTTTCAGCGTTGCTATTACTACTTGTAAGTCCAATGTTGCTAGTAGTTACAATATTACTAGCCATTGCTAACCAAGGCAATCCCTTTTTTTTTCAAATACGCCCAGGGTTAAATGAGAAATTGTTTAAAATCATCAAGTTTAAAACCATGAATGACAAGGTAGATAAAAAGGGAAATCTACTATCAGATGATAAACGCATAACAAGTGTAGGTAAATTTATACGTAAAACATCATTAGACGAATTGCCTCAATTACTAAATGTATTAAAAGGAGATATGAGTTTAATAGGACCACGTCCATTATTACCAGAATATTTACCTTTATATAGTAATGAACAAAAAAAACGTCACAACGTTAAACCGGGTATTACAGGCTGGGCACAAGTAAATGGCAGAAATGCTATAAGTTGGAAACAAAAATTAGATTATGATGTTTGGTATGTAGAACATTTGAGTTTTTTATTGGATGTTAAAATTATAATTAAAACGGCACAAAAGGTACTACAATCAGATGGTATTAATGCTAGTACTAAAACAACAATGAATAGATTTAAAGGAAATAACTAAAAAATAAATAGGTAAATGTATTTATACGGAGCAAGTGGGCATTGTAAAGTGATAATTGATATTATAAAATCTTCAACTTCTAAACAAATTGAAGGTATTTTTGATGATTTTAAGAATAGTAATCTATTAGAAGGTATTCCAATTTTAAAATTTAATGAAACTAATTTTAATAAAGAAAATAAACTTATTATTAGTATAGGAAATAATAAACAAAGAAAGAAAATTGCAGATAAAATAAAGGCAACTTTTGTTACAGCTATTCATAACTCCTCAATTGTATCAGTTACGAGTACTATTGGGAAAGGAACGGTAATAATGCCAAAAGTAGTAGTTAATGCCGATGCAATTATAGGTAAACATTGCATTATTAATACAAGTGCAATTATTGAGCATGAATGTATTCTTGGAGATTTTGTACATGTTTCCCCTAATTCAACACTTTGTGGAAATGTAAAAATAGGAGAAGGGACACATATAGGTGCTGGCGTTACCATAATACCAGAAGTAAAAATAGGCAAGTGGTGTACTGTTGGAGCTGGAAGTGTGGTTGTTAAAGATATACCTGATAATGTTGTAGCAGTTGGTAATCCTGCTAAAGTTATAAAAGTTATTAAATAATTTTAAGCTATCACTTCGAGTACTTTTCAATGTCATTGCGAGGGAGAAACGACCGTGGCAATCTGTCACTTTGTAGTTCTAATCATGAGATTGCTTCGTTTCTCTCGCAATGACGCTCTGTTTCGTCATTGCGAGGGAGGAATGACCGGGGCAATCTGTCGCTTTGTAGTTCTGAATAATAAGATTACTTCGTCGTGAAAAACTCCTCGTAATGACGGAGTTCTTTCTTACTTTTCAACGTCATTGCGAGGGAGGAATGACCGTGGCAATCTGTCACTTTACATTTCTAATCATGAGATTGCTTCGTTTCTCTCGCAATGACGGTTAATATTGTCACTTTGATTAATTTTTCAAGGAAAAAGAGTATCGAGAAGAGTATTTAAAATAAACACCAGTACTTTTTTTATTTTCTAAAGAGCTTTTAAAATTTTCTAAGGAGAAAATATTTTTTTCTAAGGAGCTTTTGTAGCATTATAAATGAGAAATTTTTATGTGCTATAGGCCAAAAAAAAGAAGGGATTACTAATCCCTTCTTTTAACGTAACCTAAAGATGCTTATTTAAGAAACTTTACTGTATTCAACCGTTGAAAGTAACTTCACAAACTCACGAGCTGGTCGAAAACGAACATTCAATTTTTTAATGTTCGCCACAGAAAATTCTTTTTCAGTAGCTGCACCTTCTACAGAAAGTGTAGTTCTAAACGTTCCAAAATCACCTAATTTTATAATTTTACCATTGGCAATTTCATCAGGTATAATTTGTAATAACCCTTCCAGTACCGCCATAGTATCCATCATACTTACAGTACTTTCCCTGCTAATACGCCTGCCAAAATCACGTAAGGTTAAGGTTTCCTGAGACTGTTTAACTGCATAAAATTTTTGAACTGCTGTAATATCCTGTGGATTTACTTTATTAATGATTTTAAAATTAATCATATAAAATATATTAATTGTATAACATTAAAAAAGGCTGTTATACCGACGCCTTTATTTATATACGTTTTAAATACACCTTTACTTTATAAATCAAATCGGCCACGTTTTTGGCTGTTTTTGTACGGTAACTATCACAAGTTACCGCAGTGTTTTTTCTTTTAATTTTACATAATAACTCCTTTCTGCATAGGTTATCTATGCGGTTTAAATAAATTGTTAAAATTGTAGGTAGGTTAAAAGAAGTATTGTAGTTTTGTTGTATTGAAAAACTCACTACGCTTCTTTTAGCGTAACCTTATTTAAAAGTCTTAAAGCACCAACTTTAGGACTTTTTATTTATTCAAAAATACGACTTTAAATTATCTTTAAAATTTAAAGTAAGGAATATTTATTAACATTTTTAAATGACTTAAATCTCTTTGTATACTATAAAAATCGAATTATTTTGACTTTTAATTTGTCGCAAACAAAAAGGGTCAAGTGTACATTTAAGTCTAAGTTTATTAAGTAGTCACAGGATGCACATCGAAGTATTTTTGATTTCCAATGATGAGACTGTTTCATTCCATTTACAATGACGTTCTGTTTCGTCATTGTGAGGAGTTTTTCACGACGTGGCAATCTGCCACTTTGTAGTTCTGAATAATAAGATTACTTCGTCGTGAAAAACTCCTCGTAATGACGGAGTTCTTTCTTACTTTTCAACGTCATTGTGAGGGAGGAACGACCGTGGTAATTTGCCACTTTGTAGTTCTGAATAATAAGATTACTTCGTCGTGAAAAACTCCTCGTAATGACGGAGTTCTTTCTTACTTTTCAACGTCATTGCGAGGGAAGAATGACCGCGACAATCTGTCGCTTTGTAGTTCTAATCATGAGATTGCTTCGTTTCTCTCGCAATGACGGTTTATTTTGTAACTTGAACCTATGAAAAAGAGCTGTGTTTACTTTATAACCAATAAAAATAATACCGTCATTTATATTGGTGTAACCAGTAATTTATTAAAAAGAATTTACCAGCATAAAACAAAATCATTTAAAGGGTTTACTTTAAAATACAATTGTGATAAGCTAGTGTATTTTGAGGAATTTACTGATATTCAGCATGCTATTGAAAGAGAAAAACAATTAAAATTAGGAAATAGAAAATGTAAAGAAGATTTAGTAACTATTGAAAATCCTAATTGGGAAGATTTGTCTGAGGATTGGTTATTTCAATTTTAAATACTCCCGTCATTGCGAGGGAGGAACGGACCGCGGCAATCTGTCACTTTACAGTTCTAATCATGAGATTGCTTCGTTTCTCTCGCAATGACACTCTGTTTCGTCATTGTGAGGGAGGAACGACCGTGTTAATCTGTTGCATTGTAATCTTATACTTTAATAACCAATTGATTTTTTAAAGAAAAACTGTATTGAGAAGTGTATTTTAAATAAGTCATTTTTCTATATTTAAAGGTCACAATAAAATATTTTTAAGTTTTAATAGAAATCTTATTTTTTAAACAAACGGTTATTCTTTAAAAAAAATGATTGTAATTTTACAGCCAGTAAAATCGCTAAAAGAAATGAATAAAAAAATATGGTTATCCTCACCTCATATGGGAGGAAATGAACAAAAATATGTACAAGAAGCATTTGACACTAATTGGGTAGCACCATTAGGCCCAAATGTAAATGAATTTGAAAAAGCTATTCAAAATTATATAGGACAAAATAAATTTGTAGCAGCTTTAAGTTCTGGCACAGCAGCAATACATTTGGCTCTTGTTTTAGCTGGGGTTAAACAAAATGATGAAGTTTTATGCCAAAGTTTTACGTTTTCTGCTTCTGCAAACCCAATAATATATCAGGGAGCTAAACCTATTTTTGTAGATAGTGAAAAGGAAACTTGGAATATGTGTCCTTTTACTTTAGAAGATGCAATAAAAAGTTCTTTATCAAAAGGGCAAAAACCAAAAGCTATAATTGTAGTGCATTTGTATGGAATGCCAGCAAAAATGGATGAGATTAAAAGAATAGCAAATTTATATAATATTTTTTTAATTGAGGATGCAGCAGAGGCTCTAGGCTCATCTTATAAAGGTCAAAAATGTGGCACATTTGGAGATTTTGGAATCTTGTCATTTAATGGAAATAAAATTATAACAACATCGGGAGGTGGGGCCTTAATTTGTAATGATAGCGAAACAAAACAGAAAGCAATTTTTTTAGCAACACAAGCACGTGATAATGCTCCGCACTATCAACATAGTAAAATAGGTTATAATTATAGAATGAGTAATGTTGTTGCGGGAATAGGAAGAGGTCAAATGGAAGTATTAGATATTCGTATAAATCAACGTAGAGCAATGCATCAATTTTATGTTGAGATTTTTAAAAACAGGGCAGATATTGTAGTTTTAGAAGAACCTTCTTCTAATTTTTCTTCTAATTTTTGGTTAACTACTATTTTATTAGAATCTTTTGAACAACGAGAGCATCTTCGTTTATATTTAGAAAAACAAAATATAGAATCTCGACCTTTATGGAAACCAATGCATTTACAACCTGTTTTTAAAAAATATCAATATTTTGGAACGGGTATTTCAGAAGAATTGTTCAGTAGAGGTTTATGTTTACCTTCAGGATCAAATTTAAATAATCAAGATAAAAAAAGAATATCTGAAAATCTACTCAATTTTCTAGAGAAGAATTAGCGAACAAGTTATAGATTAACTAAGTAAAATAACCAAAAATAGGACTAATTTTAGTTCTATTTTTTTATTTAGGATAAATAATTTGAAAGGAGATTTCTTTATTAAAGTATTGATTTTGTAGATTTGCTTATAATTGCCTATATTTAAAAACCCCTAGTTGTGAAAAAAGAGATAAAATAATGGAAAAACAATGTATAACCCTAATTGTATTTAGTACACTAATACAATTTAATTATATATTTAATAAAAATATTTTAGTATGAAAAAGAAGATGCTAAAAAAACTTATTAAATATAATGCTCCTAGGTGGATTGTATTACTTATAGACATCTATATTGTTACAAATACTTTTATTCTTGCGTATTTAATACGATTCAATTTCAATTTCAATTTTAATATATCAAAACTAGTTTATCAATTATTTTGCGTAATAATTGCTGCTTTAATTAGTTTTATTATTATTGGTTCTTATAAAGGGATTATTAGGCACACAGGTTTTAGAGATGCTATAAAAGTAACCTTAGCTAGCCTATTAATGCTCGTGATTTTAGGACTATTTGTCTTTCTAAATTCAGCGATTGGAGTCTTTGATAATTTTACAATTCCATTATCAATATTAATTATCCATTTCCTTTTAAATACAATAGTATTAATTGCTAGTAGATTTTTATTTAAAGAAATTTACAATTTAATATTTTCCAATTTAAAAAATGAGTACAGAGTTTTAATATATGGGGCGGGAGAGTCTGGTTTAATAACATTTAATGTATTAAAACAAGATAAAGCAACTAAGCTTAAAGTGATAGGGTTTATTGACAATAATAAAAATAAAGTAGGAAAAGAAATTAATGGATTAACGGTTTATGATTCTAGTAAAATTAATGAATCATTTATAAAAAAGAAAAATATTGATGAAATAATAATTTCCATCCAACATATTAAGTCGGCACAACTAATGAATATTGTTCAAAGTGTATCTCAACTTCCTGTTAAAGTTAAAATAGTACCGCCTGTAAAAGATTGGATTAACAATAATTTAAAAGCAAATCAAATTAAAAAAATTAAAATTGAAGATTTGCTAGGTAGATCTCCAATAAATTTGGATAATCCTATATTAGAAAAAGAATTTAAAGATAAAATTATATTAGTTACAGGAGCTGCTGGCTCTATAGGTAGTGAAATAGCTCGTCAAATTACACATTTTAATTATAAACAATTAATTTTAGTTGATCAGGCAGAATCAGATTTATATAATTTGCAACAATATTTTTGGAATAAAGGAAAAACAAAATTTATAGCAATTGTTGCTGATGTAAGAAATGAAACTCGGATGAATACATTATTTCATGATTATCATCCTGATATTGTGTTACATGCAGCTGCCTATAAACATGTGCCATTTATGGAAGAATATCCAAATGAAGCAATAGCGGTTAATGTAAAAGGAACTAAAATTATTGCAGATTTATGCGTGTTTTACAAAACTGAAAAATTTGTAATGATTTCTACAGATAAAGCAGTAAATCCTACAAATGTAATGGGTGCCACAAAAAGAATTGCAGAAATGTATATAAATAGTTTAAATAAATTACAAATAACTAAATTTATAACTACCCGATTTGGTAATGTTTTAGGATCCAATGGTTCTGTAATCCCATTATTTCAATCACAAATTGAAAGAGGTGGTCCACTTACTTTAACAGATAAAAGAATTACAAGATTTTTTATGACGATACCCGAAGCATGCAAATTAGTATTGGAGGCAAGTTGTATGGGTAATGGAGGTGAAATCTATGTGTTTGATATGGGTGAATCAATAAAAATTTTGGATTTAGCAATAAATATGATTCATTTGTCAGGTCTAAAATATCCAAAGGATATTGATATAAAAATTGTTGGGTTAAGACCAGGAGAAAAAATAAAAGAAGAGTTGTTAGCTAATGATGAAAATACAATTCCTACCTATCATAAAAAAATTATGATTGCAAAAACAAGAGTCATTAACGCTAAATTAGTTAAAAAAGAAATAGAAGAATTATGTAGTATAAACAGTGATTTAAATGCATTGAAATCTGTAGCTAAAATGAAAAAAATTGTTCCAGAGTTTATTTCTAATCATTCGGTATATGAAAAATTAGATAGCAATGAAACAATAAATTCTATATTTCTTAAAAGAGCTTAAAAGAAATTAATTTTTTTGATTAATTATATGAACTTAATTAAAAAAGTCCAGTTTTAGATATTTTTATAAATCCCCCATAATTCACAGGTCTATAAGTTCCAGTATCAAAAGAGGAGATTAAAGTAATATCAAATGGAATTTTTTTAGAGAAAGGAATTTTCACTTCAAATAAGCCAGAAAATTGTTCAGGTTTTGGATTGTATTCATTGCCAAACCATCCTACATAACTTACGTGACTTAGAATAGTTTTATATTTTAAATTGAACAAATTTCCATTCCATCCAATATTAATCGCTACAAATCGATTATCTCCTAAAATTATACCATTAGAAACTCCATTCTCATTTAACGGAGTAACTGAAAAATAAGGAGAACCAATGGTATTTCCAAAATAAGTCCACCCACTTTGATAGATGCCATTATTAAAATAATTATCGCGTCCTCTACCTCCATTAGCATCATCTGGGGAATTTGAGCCACTCATATTTTTTGTGTAAGTAAACTCAATTAAAAAGTTTTTCACAAGAGATTTAGGTTTTTTAAAGTCCATAAAAAAACCATAAATACCATCATGCCAATTTTGCATTTCTCTTCCAGATCGATCTTCAAAAGGATGTGAATAATAAAAATTCCAATTAGTTTTAGCTCCTTTATAATTGAATTGTAATAAATAAGCACCTACCGTATTTCCTAAAGCATTAATTCGATCTCCTTCATTGGCACTTGTTCCTCCTGAACTTCCTGTAATAATTCTTAAATAATCCTTTAATCCAGAAGGTTGTTTGCCATAAGTTGGAGAAGTTCCTCCCCATTGAACGTAATGGTCTAATCCTGTAATTAAGGATAATTTTGAGTTTAATTGAGATTTAAAATACAGACTTTTATGGTGTAAATGAGCATGGTCAACCACACGCTTATCATTGAGTAAATATTCGGCATAATTGAATTTTGCTCTAAGCCATTTTTTAGCAAAAGGTAATTTTAGATAACCGTTTGATGTAATATTAATTCCTGGGATTGCTCTAGTATTCAAAGATTTTATAATGTTTCCGTTAGAGCTAGAAAGCCCATTCCATAGTATTGCATCATTTTTATTTCCTGTGGTTATACTCCAATTTTTGAAATGAAATGTACCATATAATTCATTGATTATCGTTTTTTTAGAAGGCGTTAAAAATCCAGTTAATGAAGCTTTATACTCAAAATTAAAAGTTTTTTTATTGTTAAAAGTGTTACCAAAAAAAGAAGCATTTATAGAGGCAAAATCAGTATTTGGAACAGTGCCATAGGTATTGGCAGTTAACCAAAAAGGCAATGTGCTTTTTGAAGAAACAGTAGAATTTAACGTTATAGTATAGTGTAGGTCAGATTTTTGACTAAAACTAATTGTGGTTTGTAACAACAAGCTAAACAATAAAAATAGGGTTACTATGTGAAATTGTTTCATTCCAATGAATTTTTTACAAATGTAATTAAATATTAGAAAGCGTAATATAGTATTTTATCATCCCGAATAATGTCAGAAACTCGCCTTTAATATTTTTACTATAATATACGGTTATTCGTTTAACTTAAACAGTCTGAAATTTGTAACAAAATTTTCACTGTAAATTTTATGTGAACGTATCGATAGACCGTTTTGTTTATTTTTGTCATTGCGAATAAAATGAAACAATCTGTTACTTTTAAAAAGACTGCCACGTAGTGAAATATTCCTCGCAGTGACGTTGTATTCCTTCGTTGCGAACGTAAGGTAGTGAAACGAAAATGTATCGAGAACTGTTTAGTAACTACATCTCAATAACACCCTCATAATAATGGTTTATGTCTCACCTTTCACCTTTTTTGTCATTGCGAGAGCAGCGAAGCAATCTGTTTCTTTTTCACAGACTGCCACGTTGTGAAATACTCCTCGCAGTGACGTTGTAATTCCCTTGTCACGAACATAATAAAATGAAACAAAAAATATATCGAGAATTGTTTAGTAACTGCATCTCAATAACACCTTCGTAATAATGGTTTATGTCTCACCTTTCACCTTTTTTGTCATTGCGAGAGCAGCGAAGCAATCTCATAAATAGAACTACAAAGGAAAAGATTACTACGTTACTTTGCTCCTTGTAATGACGGTTTAAGTAACATTTTCTAAAAAAAAAGTTGCATTTTTAATTTTATTGTCTAGATTTGTTGCATAAATATAACCAATGAGAACATTTAACACTTGGAATAGCTTTTATTTTTACTTTTATTTTAGCAATAAAAGGTGAGGCTCTATGTGTTAATTTTTAATAAATAAATAATAAAGTCTCGATTTAATCGGGATTTTTTTTTGGATATAACTTAAACTATGAAAGTAGCAATACAAGGCATAAAAGGATCGTTTCATCACTTAGTGGCAGAGCAATATTTTGGCAAAAACATTGATATTGTAGAATGTTTGTCCTTTAATAAACTACCTAATTTACTACATAAAAAAGAGGCTGAAGTAGCTGTAATGGCAATAGAAAACTCTATTGCTGGAGCAATTTTACCTAACTATGCTTTAATAGATGAACATAATTTAACCATTTCTGGAGAATATTATTTGTCAGTTCATCATAACTTAATGGTATTAGGAAACCAAAAAATAGAAGATATAACCGAAGTGTATTCGCATCCAATGGCATTATTACAATGTAGAGAATTTTTTAGAAAATATCCAGAAATCAAATTGATTGAAGATACCGATACCGCATCTGTGGCAAAACGAATTCGAAAACAAAAATTAAAAGGAGTTGCCGCAATAGCTAGTAAAGCAGCTGCGGAGATTTACCAACTTACTATTTTGGCAGATGGAATTCAAACCATTAAAGAAAATACTACTCGATTTTTTGTGCTTACCAAATCAGAAAACAAGCATAATGTTTCAGCAAA
>VAPM010173212.1_pt1 | contig 26838 bp, 13 predicted proteins | sample 3395091 | NCBI WGS metagenome assembly VAPM01 (sample SAMN08290445, study PRJNA428436) | hydrothermal vent metagenome | isolation source: Deep-sea hydrothermal vent chimney 3 | place: Pacific Ocean: Juan De Fuca Ridge
CACACATATGCTTGGATCTATTAGATTTTTAAGGAACTTACCGGAGAACTTCGCTCCGGCTGAGCTGGCGTATTATACTCACCTTGCAGACTCTGTCAATAGCCTCACTCAAAATAGAATCAAGGTTACCGTAGCTCAACTATTTAGCTTTTCAAAGTCCCCTTTAGTTTCGTGTTTCTTGCTGTTCAAAAAAAACAATCCCACTATAATTTAATCGTAAAGCAATCCCTCACAAGCACTAAAACAACAAAAAACTCTACTAAATAAAATGACGATTTAGACTCGAAGGTTCACACTTTTATTTGTCATGATATAATTCGATATACCATAAAAAGATATTGGAATATCAAAGTCAAAATAGCTAAGCCTTAAGTTATCAATATCAAGGAAGATAACATTACGCTTTTGCAACCGAAGGCGAGATAACAAACTAGGAAATTTCTGCGTACCTACTAAAAAACGAGGGGGACTAAAATATAGTCATATTTCCGCCCTTAAATTCTTGCTGAGCAAAAGGCATATGCCGACTAATCTGAACAATTAGGAAACCCAAGAATGACAATAAAGACAAAAATAGAAAACGCTTTTGGAGATTTTGGTTACTTCATATTTGATAATAAGTTCAAGGTGCTGCTTGCTTTACTTCTAATCATCGCAGGATTTTTATCTCAAATCCCTAAAATCACCGCAGATATGTCCAGCGAAGGCTCTCTACATGAAGATGACCCCATACTCCTTCAGTACAATCAATTCAGAGCGCAATTTGGCCAAGATGATGTGGTGTTACTCGCAATCGAAACACCTGATTTATTTACCGATAAAACACTACTGAAGCTAAAAAACTTTCATAATGAATTAAGAGAAAACGTCCCCTATCTCGATAAAATTGATAGCTTAATCAATGCACGAGACACTCGAGGCGAAGAGGATAGCCTCATCGTTGAAGATTTATTCAAAAAACTACCCGAAAACAGCGAAGAAATGGCAGAAAGAAAATCGCTGGCGCTGGGTAGCAAGTTATTCAAAAATCTTTTTATTTCTGACGATGGAAAGTTTACTGTCATTTTAATCCGAACCAACGCGCACGCCGTCGAAAGCGCTGATGATGAACATCTACTGGAAGGGTTTGAAGAAGAAACAACAAAAAAAATAAACTCCCCCCAAGTTTTAACTGACACACAAAATTCAAAAATGGTCAGCAAAATTCATGAAATTATAGCGAAATATAAAAGCGATGATTTCAAAATTTATGCTGCAGGCACCCCCGTTGTTGTAGATAGAATCAAACGTGCCATGCAACACGACATGCAAAAATTCACTAATCTTTCTATTCTCATTATCGGCATCGTTTTATTTATTTTATTTAGACGTATCTCCGGTGTAGTGATGCCCTTAATTGTCGTGGCTCTCACTGTCCTCTCCACTTTCGCAACAATGGCCGCCACAGGCGTTGCATTAAAGCCTCCCACTCAAATATTGCCTTCATTTCTCATGGCCGTTGGTGTTGCTGCATCCGTTCATATATTGACGATGTTTTTTCGATACTTCAATCAAAACGAAAACAAAAGAGAGGCCATCGCTCATGCATTAAGCCACTCCGGATTACCCATTGCTATGGCAAGCTTAACCACTGCAGCAGGTTTGCTTTCTTTTTCAACCTCTGAAGTGTCCCCTATCTCTGATTTGGGCGTTTTCGCCGCTACGGGTGTACTGTTATCACTGATATACACCTTGATACTACTTCCAACCATGATCGCGCTGATGCCTTTGAAACGAAAAACAGATAATAAAACATCGGCCAGAACTAAAATAATGGACACTTTGCTTTTAAATATCGCCAAATTTTCCACTACCAATTATAAAGTTATTCTTGGCTCTTCGTTCATCTTGTTTTTAATTGCCGTAGGAGGTTTGACAAAATTGGCCTTTTATCACAATCCTCTTACTTGGATTCCAGAGGATTGGGATGCACGAATAGCCACTGAGCTTGTCGATGTAGAATTAAAAGGCTCGGGTTTTCTTGAAATTATTATCGATACTGGTGAAGTTAATGGTCTTTATGATCCAAAAATCATGGCAACAATAGACAGTTTAGACACCAAGCTAAAAACACTTTCAACAGAAGAAGTTTTTACCGGAAAAACAATTTCTGTCTTAGATATCATCAAGGAGAGTAACCGCGCACTAAATGAGAATAATGAATCCTTTTATCGAATACCAACCGATAGGGCCCTCATTGCTCAAGAGTTATTATTGTTTGAAAATTCAGGTTCAGATGATCTGGAGGATTTTGTTGATAGTCAGTTCAGTATGGCTCGCATTTCAGTGAAAACCCCCTGGACTAGCGCCGCAAGCACGGTTGAATTTATTGAATTGATCGAACAAGAAATAAAAAATACGCTCGACCCTTCACTTTCAACCTATGTTACCGGGATGGGTGCACTTTTTGGTCGCACATTAGATGCCGCTATTGAAAGCAGTAAAGTCAGCTACCTGCTCGCCGTAATTATTATTACTTTTATGATGATTGCATTACTGGGTAAAATTAAACTGGGTCTAATAAGTATGATCCCCAATCTGCTGCCTATCCTCTGCGCAATGGGAATCATGGGCTATTTTGCTATGCCGCTAGATATGTTCACCATGCTAATCGGCTCAATAGCGATCGGCCTTGTTGTTGATGACACGATACATTTCATGCATAATTTTCAAAGATATCACGCACAAACAAATAATGTAGAAGAAGCCGTAGAAAAAACCTTACTGAGTACCGGTCGAGCACTTGTTGTGACAACCATTGTGCTCTCTCTCGGGTTTTTCATTTTCATGGCGGCCAGCATGAATAACGTATTTTATTTTGGCCTTATTACTGGGTCGACTATTTTCTTTGCATTGCTAGCTGACTTGTTATTGGCACCCGCATTGATGAAAGTTCTTTATGAAAAAAAACAAACTTCTCAAACTGAGACAGGAGCACAATAATGCGAGCACACCCACGACATCACTCAGCTTACTTATTCGCATTAACACTTCTATGCTTTTCATTTTCAGCGCTGGCAGAGGACGACCCCACCGCAAGACAAATCATGGAAAAGGTGGACGCTCTCGATGACGGTGATAACCGAGTATCTGATATGGAAATGATTCTCATTGACCGGCATGGAAGTGAGCGTGTAAGAAAAATCCGCTCAATGAGAAAAGATAAAAATGAAGACACCCTAAGTATTATGTTTTTTCTCGAACCGGCTGATGTAGTGAATACCGGCTTTCTCGTTTATGATTACGATGACAGTGATAAAGATGATGATCAATGGCTCTATTTGCCTGCATTACGGAAGTCTAAACGCATACCCAACAACAATAAAAGTGACAGCTTCATGGGTTCTGATTTCACTTATTCCGATATCACCTCACGCGATATAGAAGACTATAACTATCAATTAAAAAAAGAAGTTCTCGTCGAAGGACATAAAACGTGGGTCATTGAATCCATACCAAAAAGCCAAAAAATCATTGAAGAAACCGGATATACAAAGTCAATTGCATTTATTCGGAAAGATAACTATGTTGTCATTCGCGCGATCAGCTGGGTTAAAGAAGGGAAAAAACAAAAATACATGGCGGTAAACAGATTAGAAAAAATAGATGGTATATGGACGCCAACAGAAATACAAATGACAACCAAACGAGCGGGTGAAACCCAACACAAAACTATTCTTAAATTCCATAACGTCAAATACAATCAAAATTTAAATGAATCTATATTTAGCGTTCGGCGTTTAGCTAAGGGACTATAAACTCTATAGCTTCATAAATTGTGACTCAAAACCGTTTCACTGCTCTTATAACCGCGCCTAAGGCACGATACTCTTACTTTCTGGAACTCACTTAGCGTCACCAGAGTCAATCCAGAAAATAGTCCTTTCGTGCCTTATTATTTACTGCTCTAAAAGCGCCTGAGCCTAATTTTTTATGCAACGATAGGGTAAAAAATGATTCTACTGGGTAGTGCCCATTAAAAATAGTAACCAAATTCAACTTCAACAAAGTCTTCATTAGAATACGCATACATAAACTCTCCGGGGCTGCTTTCAGTAAACAGATAGCCATTTATCGTCAACTTAAAAGAATGACCAATACGCCGACTTGCTTCCAGACTAAGAATCACGCCTTCGCCGTCGTTATCAACTATAGCGCCAATTAGCGCATCTGTACTCTGCTCATCATTTAATGCTAATCTGACACCTAACATCGTATCATTTTGAAAAGGTGTTGTTGCTCGCTTTCCCCGTTCATCGTAGGAATATTCTGCGACGATCCCCACGTCAATACCCGAGCTATTAATATCAAAAAAGGTATATTCAAACCCTGAAGTAGAGGCGAAATAGCTACTACCGGCTCCGTCACGACGAATAGCTTCAAGCTTCCAAAGCCAATTTTCAATGGTTGCCTGTACTTCTACACCCGTTTGATTAATTATGTCATACATAGGAATAAACTGATTTCCATATCTCTGAAACCGAGGCTCACGATTAGTTCCGTAAAAGTGACTCAGTGCAAAATCCCAATCGCCTAAATAGTGCGACCAACGCAAAGCGTAATCTATATTTTTCTCCTCTGCGCCGGATTCAAATTTTGCAGGATCATCAGTCACAGGTAGCGGAAAACGCAAACGAGCATTGTCATCTGGATATTTTCGTTCTCTAAAACCCGTCAAAACAAATAGATCGAGTGTTCCCCAGTTTTGAATAACAACCAGGTTTAACATTGGCTGCCCCAGCTTCGCTTCACCATCAAACGACTCTCTAAAGTCAGTTTGGTTAATGATATCTACTAGGTGTTGAGACTCGGTCACACCCCAAAAAACTTTCCGTATTCCCGCTTTAAACTCCCATTTTCTTTCACTATATTCCCAAGAAAACTCCCGAATATCTGCAGTGTTTGGAACACTATCATTCATTCGCACAAACAGCTCTAAGTCAAACAACTGCCGGTCATTATCCCAGGTTTTAAAATAGGCTGGCTGTATAGCAAGCGATGAATAGACACGCTCCTGATTATCCAGCAACGCTTGATTTTTATAAGCACTCACTCTGCTCGATATATTACCCGACCACTCGGCAAGCAGGATGGTCGGTAACAAAAAAAGTGCGCATAAAAAAATCGATAACGTTTTTTGGCCTTTCATCAAATTAACCTAACGCATCCGCTTCAAAGAGTTTTTATCAAAATCGCGATCTGTATAACCGTTTTTAAACTTATAGTCCTCCCACTCTAGCGTAGTACTTTTTTCAGTTTGATGGTTTACCATCTCCAACCTTGAAGAGCGCCAGTATTTATCGAGATATTGGTTGTATTCATGATAAGTCAAGGTTTTCAACTTTGAGTTTTTTCGATCATAAAATACAACTTTCAATGGCTGATACATCGTTTTATCAATCCAGACAATCTGTTTGCTGTAACCAGATTTTCGATATTCAGGAAAGCGTTCAATTAAAAAAGCTTCTTGCCCATCAATTTCAGTATCTTTAATATATTTATAGCTGAATTTATCCACCTCCTCTGAAGAAATATCTTCATAGGCAAACTCACTTCCCATAAAGGGACCCGATTTGTTTGAAGAAGAAATCCTCTTTACCCGTTTCAACGCCGGTAAAAATAGCCATTGATCATCTGGCTTTAATATATGGGTGTAACTTAAAAAAGCCGTCCCTTTTATATCTGCCGGACTATCAAAAAGAATAATCGATTTATCACCATCACCGGCAACTTCTAGCGTACGCACGCGATTTTTTCTGACTGACTCGTTACCACTTTTATTTCGCAACGTCATCACGATATTAGCCGTGAAGTCTTGCCAGCCAACATCTAGCTGGTCAGCTTTTTTCGCAATTTCATAACCGCGTTCCGTTGGCGTTTGAGAATGAACACTAAATGGAAGTAGTGTTAACAGCGCTAGTACTGGTACTATTTTTTTCATTCTGATTGTCCTCAAGTTTAATTAATATCGCCGGTAATAGTAAAAAATCAGCAAACAATGCAAGCGCAATAACAAGTGCTGTTAACATTCCCATCGCAGAATTTAATTCGAAAGCTGACATTGCTAACACTAAAAAACCGAGTATCAACACGATTGTCGTCGTCACTAATGCCCGACCGACCGTAGTAAAAGCGTATATCACTGCGTTGCGTGCGTCATATCCTTTTTCTCGTCGTGCTCTTTGATATTTACTTAGCAGATGAACGGTATCATCCACCACTATACCAAGCGTCATACTCATGACTATACTTAACGCCAAACCAACTTCTCCAACAAACAACCCCCACAATCCAAACCCCATTGCGGCAGGAACAAGATTGGGCACCATGCTTACAAAACCAACTTTAAAAGATTTAAGTGCAACAATTAACAATAGTGAAATCAGTATCAACGCAATGGTGGTTCCCTTTAACATACTTACAATATTGCGCTGTCCAATATGCGCAAACATCAATGATGGGCCGGAGGCATCCGCACTTACTATATTTGATGTATTGTTGGCTAACCAAGTATTTGCACGTTCTTCCAGAGAAATCATCTCTTTGCTTGATAACGTTTTTAACGTTGCCGTAAATTTTGTTGCTGACTTATCAATATTTATTTGATTATTTAAGTCTAGCCCATAAGGCAGAGACATTTCGTATAACAATAAATATTGAGCCGACAATTCTCGATTATCTGGAAGGATGTGCCACTGCTCCTCATCACCATGCATATTTTTATTTAAACGCTTCATGATGTCTGTAATGGTCGCAACATGCAATGTTTCTGGCTGCTTCTTATACCACTGGGAAAATGCTTCTACTTCCTTTAAGAAATCTGGATTAGCAATTCCACCTTTTTCACCTGACTCTAGCGAATAAGCGATGAGATAAGTCCCTGCCAGATTATCAGTGATGTAGTCGGTGTCGGTGCGAAATTCAATGCTCTCATCAAAGTAGTTAACAAAAACATCATTCAGCTCATTTTTAGGAACCAAGCTGACAGTGCCAACCACCAGAGCCAGCATCCCCCAAAAAATATTTCGGTGGTTGTTTACAACAAACTTTCCAAACTTCTCCATAGAATCATTTTTATTTTCTGGGGCCGCTTTAACTCGCATCGGCAAAATTGACATCAACGCAGGTAAAAATGTAAGAGAAAGGACTAAAGAGACAAGAACACCCAACGCAACAAATGTTCCTAGATGCTGAAAAGGTGGCACATCGGAGAAGTTCATTGTCAAAAAACCGATGGCCGTGGTCACACTTGCTAATGTCACCGGCTGAATATTAAGCCGTAAACTTTCCACAATTGCCTCGCGCTTATTACTTCCTTTCTTCATCTCCTGAATCATTGAAACCAGCACATGCACAGAGTTTGCAATCGCTATGGTCAAAATAATAATGGGGGCACTTGAAGACGGTGGAGAGATCGGATAACCAAGATATCCTCCTAAGCCCATTGCAGCAGCAATGCTAAGACTAATCACCGCAAGTGTCGCAAATGTGCCTGTGAACCCTTTAATTAGCAGACCAAGGCTAACCAGCATGACCAAAAAGCTCAACGGTATTAACGATTGCATATCATTCATAGACTCCTCAGAGAATGCATTGTTCATCATCAGCATTCCCGTGAGGCGAATTTCAATATTTGGATATTCCGTTCTTATTTCATCGGCAATTTTTCTGGCGTAAGCAACGGCAGTAGGCGCCTCAGTCATCTCATCCAGGCCAGGCAATTGAATCGTTACATTAACACCCGTCACACGAGCATCTGGCGATACGACACTATTAACTAAAATAGGCTCTTTAAGCGCAACGTCTCTGATCTCTTCGAGTTTTTTTGCATCAAGCGCGCGACTATCAGACACCAGATTTTCAACCGTTAAATCATCCTCTTCTGACCAAGTGTGTTGAAAATTGGTGAGCGAGTCTACCCGAATTGAAAACGGCGTTTGCCATGCTTTTTCAGTAAGTGATTCAACAGCCGATAACGTCTCTTGAGTAAAAACATTAGCATTTTTTGGGGTTAACGCAAAAAGAATATTGTCGCTTTTGGTGTACATTTTTTCCAGCTCATCAAATGCCAGTAGTTGTGGGTTATTGTCACTAAAGAATACGCGGTAGTCGCCAGTAAATCGCAAGTTCTGCCCACCTGAGGCAGCGAGAAAAACCAGGACAATACTCATCAACATGATAAGCCAGCGATACTTAAGTACCCACTGGCCAAATTGTGCTTCGAAATGCTTCATTGTATATTCCTCTATCATTGCTAAATAATCATCAATGAATATATTGTTCAATATTCACAACGCAGAAAATAAAAAACCGAACCTTACTTGTTCGGCTATTTTTTATCTTCTTCGCAGACCATTCACTAACAGATCAACAACATCGTTAGCCTTCACCTCGAACTCTTCTCTACTGAAAAGGCCATCAAACAACGGGAAATCAAACAATACCAAAGATGCGTGAACCGTACCGGCTGCCTTTATCACATCGGCAACGTCAAACTCTCCCGTTTCATTTCCGTAGGCCAAAATTTCTGCAATCGTCGCACATTGAGCACGCACCTTGTCTCGAACTAAATTCTTATGCTCTTCTGATATAAACTCAATTAATTCTTTGATTTTTGGTGTATTTTCTAAGTTATCTAAATTATTCCTGAGACTGCTAATAGCGAACATGCGTAGTCTTTCACTCGCTGACAGGTTAGGTTGTCTAACGGCTTTTCGAATATCATCAGACCGTTGCCCCATACATCGTTCACAACATTCAACCGCAATATCTTGTTTATTCTGAAAGTATCGATATAAATTCGCCGCTGACATGTTAACGTCTTTCGCAATTTCCGCCATGGTTGTTTTCCCATAGCCATAGACTTGAAAACGCTCTTCAGCAGCATCAAGTATTTTAATTTTCAGCTCATCTGCATCAGTATTCAGGTTTATTACATTCATGGGTCAATTTAACCACTTGTAGAGTAAATATTCAAGAATATATTCAGTATTCATAGATTATCCTATCGATCAAAATAAAAACCATGAATATATGTTTCTTTAAGTCGTCACTAGTGCTCGTCCGAAAGCTATCCAACCTCATGATTTAATATAAAAAAACCACTCCATTCCTAGCGAGAAGAAAGCTATAATGAAGCATAGCTTACACTACAGGCCTAAAAAAACGGCTTGTTTTCAGTTTTTTTCATAAGACTTCAAGGAGTTAATTAATGCGGTTTCGTTGTGGTAGGTGGACAAAAGACAGGAGTTATTACGGCAGTGAATAAGGATCAACACGTCAATTTTGTAAATGGGTTTCGTGCCTCTTCGCCCTATATCCATGCTTTCCGCGGCCGGACATTTGTCATTTCCTTTGGTGGAGAAACCATCTGCGATGCTAATTTTGCCAATCTCATCCATGACATTGCTTTGTTGAATAGTCTTGGCATCCGCTTGGTTTTGGTGCATGGCGCACGCCCACAGATTGAAGAGCGACTACAACAACGTAATATTAAAGCGATTTACCACGACAATATCCGAATAACGGATCATGCGGCTCTGATCTGTGTTAAAGACGCTGTCGGAACCGCTAGAGTAGAAATTGAAGCCTTGTTATCTATGGGACTGGCGAATTCACCCATGGCTGGCGCGCACATTCGGGTAGCGACTGGAAATTGGGTCACCGCTCGCCCAGTAGGAGTACGTAATGGCATTGATTTTATGCATACGGGTGAAGTCAGAAAAATTGATCACCAGGCAATGCAAGAACAATTGAGCAATAATGCAATCGTTCTGGTTTCACCTCTGGGCTACTCTCCTACAGGAGAAGTGTTCAATTTATCCTGTCAGAGTGTTGCTGCGAGCATCGCCAGCGATCTACGAGCGAGCAAGTTAATCTATCTGGCTGAGTTCAAGGCGATCAAGGATAACAACCGAAAGGCCATTCGCCATATGCAACTGCATGAAGCACGAGAATTGCTAAGCCGCAGAAAAAAAATGGATCATGATCTGCAAAACACTTTAAATCTGGCTATCGAGGCCGGCAGTCATCACGTTGATCGTATTCATTTGGTTAATCATCATATTAACGGCGCCTTATTGCTTGAGCTTTTCACTCGAGATGGCGTCGGCATCATGATCAATGCCGATATATATGAAGGCTTACGTACTGCGACCATCGACGACATTGGCGGGATATTAGAACTTATTACGCCACTTGAAGAAAACGGCGCTCTGGTTCGCCGTTCTCGCGAACAACTGGAACTGCAAATCAATCACTTTACGGTCATTGAACGTGACGGTATGGTGATCGCGTGTGCGGCGCTTATACCCTTTCAAAATGAAGCTACGGGTGAACTGGCCTGTTTGGTTACCCACCCGGAGTACCAACAATACGGCCGCGCAAGCAGGCTTCTAGAACATATCGAAAAAAGGGCATTAAGTCTCAGTTTGAAGCAACTCTACGTACTAACGACAAGAACAGCACACTGGTTCCGCGAACACGGCTTTAGTCTCAAAAAATCCAGAGATCTTCCAATAAAACGCAGAGCACTCTATAACTACAGAAGAAATTCAAAGGTTTTGCTTAAAAACCTGGTGCACCGTCCGAGAACAGACTGACTTCGACGACGGCACCCTGCTCTGCCTGTTTTGCATCGTATTCCCAATTTATTTCTATTTTTTCGGGTCTTCTGAAGAATCAGCGAGTGAAATATTGAGTATTTTTGTGTGGTGAACCTTAATGGTGAACATAACTAACAAACGACTAATGTATCAAGTTCAGCACCGGTGTTGATGAAAGCAAATTAGCAAGCACACAACCCGATTTTCACATATGCCCTCCCGACAAATAACGGGGTAGTCGCGAAAGAGCCTGTCATTGAGAACGGTGGTAGTTAATTCAAGACGAGACAACTCGAATCAATCACTTTACATCATCCTATCTTCTCCATATATCTGTATTTACTTCTATCCTTTGTGATAAATAACCCCAGAACAGAAAGATGAATAACAGCAGAAGTAACCAGAAATTGATCAGTCCACCACCGGAATTACTACCTAAATTGCTCTTTTTTTCGTTACTTTCTTGTACTGTATTCAGAGTAATTAGACTGAGTGTTCCAGGGTCAGCAATAACATGGTTGGCGATGGCGTCGGTATCGTTTGGCCCGCCATCTTGAATCATAAGCTGAATACAAAAATGGCCTGTTGTTAAACCTGGAGTATAGCTACTATCTCCAGGAGGAGGACAAACCCCGGGCACACCAGCAGAGGAAGCTAAGTTATTAAGGTCATCTGAAACAAAGTCTTGCCATCCTGCTGTAGAAAAATATTTTCGATAAATAGCATTATTTGGAATCGCATTAAACTGTGGAATAACTAGCCTAGCAGACTGCCCCTCTTGAGGGAGCCCCCAAATTTCATAGTCAAAATAGCCACCCGTATTGGCAACACCGTCATTAGGATCTACACCAGCGGTACCTTCGCCTCCACCGAAAGCGGTAATTTCACTCAGCGATACCTCTGCACTATCTGCAGTAGCGGCAAAAGCAACCTCTCCCAAGCGCAAGGATAAACCCGGTTCCGTTTCAATAATATAGTTGCCTGATATACCATCAACCGCTTGTAATTGATTATTTGTCAAAGCCTCCGCATCAAGATAGTCGGCAATGCCATCGCCATCACTGTCATCATAGGACTCCAAAGCATCGCTAAGGCCATCACCATCCGTATCGTTACTGCTCATCAGCTCAGGTGCGGAGGCGACGACTTCAAGCAACATTTTTACCTTAGTAGAGAGGACAGGTGAACCATTGTCATTAACACTTAGCACAATATTGTAATAACCCACCATTAAGCTGCTAGGATTAAATACAAACGTAGTAGAATCCCCATCTAAATTGCTATCTATCAGGTTATTGTTTGTTAAGCTCCAGTCATAAACATGTGTATCGCTGATATTGGCATCCGTAACATTCGCGGTAATCGTGACTTCGCCACCAGTTGTAACGATGATACGTGCATCCATTTCATTTTGTGCGGAAGTTAATGAAACAGCAGGCATGACGTTAAGTTCGGTAATCGTTACGGTATGTATATTACGTGCGCCAGCCACACCATTCGTAGGCGTAGCCATGGTGAATATTACCGTTTCATCTGCTTCATTGAAGCCATCGTTCACGGTGATGAATGTGACACTCCCGGTTAACCCTGAAGCAATAACAAGGCTACCATTAACAGCATCATGGTCAGATGGATTGAGTGCGCTGCCACTGACCAAATAAGGGATAGTGACCGGATAGGTCAATGCCTCTTTGCTCAAATTTGCAGTCAAGGTAAAGCTAGCCCCCTCTTCGATAACGCTATTCATTGTAAAGTTTACGCTAGGAAGAACAGGCTGGTCATCATCCAATATTGTCACCGTTGCTATTGAAGGGCGGTCAATAAGATAACCGCTACCACTTTGTAACGTAACAATAATAGTTTCAGCTGTTTCCAAAAGTGTATCATCATTGCTTGCTACAACCAGATCAACTTGTTTACTGCCTGCAGGAATCGTAACTGAAAAACCCAAAGCACTATAGTCTATACTCGGAGTTGAGGATCCTGAGACATTAAAATTGACAAGTAAAGGTGAGGTCGTTGGCCCACTGCGAGTAAGACGGAATATTCCTGGTGTAGCACTGCCTTCAACAATCGTTGCGGTGAGTGCTCCGATTTTTACATTAACGTTACCTGCAGCGTCGTCATCTTGGTTAGTGATCGCAACATCGCCTGGATTGATAGCGCTATAGTTCACATCACTGCTAACAACGGATGTGAGTATAAAATAGGCAACATCCCCATCATTGAAAGTATCATCCGTTCCAGCGACAGTAACCGCTTGAGCCGTGGCCCAATTGTTCTTTGTGAAAACGAGTTGCGAAGGTGTGGGTGCGCCTTCACTGGTATCATTACTGGCCAACAAAATGCTGACATTAGAATTGGGTTTGCTGGTTAGCACAACATAAAATTGAGAAATACCACCCGCTTCTGTCGTCGTTAACCCAGTTAATGGGCTGACTATAATGCCAGCACTATCATTATCACCCAGAGTAACAGTAGCACTCACCGAAGCGCCGACAACATAATCACTACCCGAGTCTAAGCTGAGTATAACCCATTCGTTACCCTCAACATTGTTATCGTCTATTGGTGTAATAGTAACCGTTGCGCTGGTATAGCCTGCCGGGATGGTTACCGAGCCACTTAAAGTCTCGAAATCAACTCCGGATAATGCCGTACCACTGACGGTATAATTAACGGTTAAGGGTAAATAAGTGAAACCACTGTGGCTCACCGTAAAGCGACCCTCGTTTAGTCCTATCTCACTTGCAATGCCATCGGTGGCGGTAAGGTTAACCACACGTTCATTATCAGAGTTAGTTACGGCAATAGTACTGGGGACACTACCATTATAGGTACTATCACCACTTGAAATAGCACCAAAGACAACATTATATAGGACATCGCCATCCGCTAGAGCATCATCAACTCCAGTAATTAAAACCGTTTGAGACAGAAACCAGTTTTGCGGTGTGAATATTAATGAAGCAGGTGAAACCGTACCTTCCGTAGCATCGTCAGTGGCAACGGGAATAATAACATTCGCCGTCGGAGCATAACTTAGCTTTGCTGTAAATGTAGCATTATTACCTCCCTCCCCTGTTGTTAACCCAGTAGCAGCAGAGACGACCAAAGTGCGGGGGGTTGTCTGTGCTTTGCTCATATAGACAAAGACAGCACCTTCATCAGTTTGACCATTATCATAACGGCTAGAGCCTATAGCAAAATCGGCATAGCCATCTTGATTAACATCGCCGAGAGAGGTTACAGCGGAACCAAAATAACCCTCGAGTTGTGTCCCGTTACGTTCCCAGCCAGGAGTAGTAGAAAGCCCAGAAAGAGAACCGAAATAAATTTCACTTCGACCAACATTATTTATCAGGGTATCGTAATTTGCAAAAGAAACAATAACGTCATCAAAACCGTCATTATTAACATCGCCAGCTGAGGCTGTAGCACTACTTAAATTTGCATAGGCCTGTTTACCATCAATGGTCCAATCAGGGTCTAAGGATAAACCACCAGCAGAGCCATGGAAGACATAGGCGCGACCTTCTCCCCACAGGGTGTTTTTATAACCTTTAGCGCCAATAATAACATCTATATAACCATCACCATTTACATCCCCGGCACTGTTAACACTGGCACCAAACCAAGCATTAATTTGATTGCCTTCATAACTCCAATCAGGCACTGTGGATGGCCCTGTCAACGAACCGTAAAAAAGGTTTACCATCCCTTCTCTAAGCTCTCCATTACTATATTGAGACCCACCTATAAGTAGATCGTCAAAACCATCGTTATTTACATCCCCTGCCGTAGAGATTGCTTCACCATACCTCATATAGGCTTGGCTGCCTTCGCTGACCCAATTCGGGGTCAATGAAGGACCCGTACTCGATCCGTAATACAGATAGACACGACCATCATCCGTGTTCGCCACATTATAAAGTGGTGCGCCGACAATAATATCGGCATAACCATCCCCATTAATATCCCCCGCTGTATTGACTAAAACTCCAAAATAAGCATAGCTCTGGTCACTTTCTGCCGTCCAATCAGGGGATGTAGAAAGACCGGTGGCTGATCCGTAATAAAGAAAAGCAGCCCCTTCTCTGAATTGACCATTCGCGTACTCAGAGGCACCAACAATGACATCATCAAAACCATCGCCATTCACATCTCCAGCACCAGCAACACTACTACCAAAATAGGCGTTAGAAAGATTGAGTTCTGCTGTCCAATCAGGCGTATTGTTATAACCGGTTGCCGAGCCATAATAAACAAATGCCCGACCTTCTCTAATTTGGCCATTATTATAAGTTTCTGCACCAACGATCAAGTCGGGATAACCATCACCATTCACATCACCAGCATTAGAAAGTGCATTATTATCTCCGTAATTTAAGTAATAACTGGATATCGTCTGTTGATTGCTCTCTAATATGCTAACAGCGAAATTATTATCTTGATTGAGAATGGAGACGTCGTCAGGGTCGATGCCATTGAATCCCGTGTCACTGCTGACAGCAGTCGAGGTGATAATAGTATAGGGTCTATCGCCATCGAACTCATCGTCATCTAGCCCCGTTATAACGACCTGCTTGCCACGCCAACTGATATCATTCGGTGATAGCACAACAGATACAGGAACCATACCCTCAGTCGGGTCAGAGCTGGTTAGCATAATGGTCACATCACTGCTGGGTTGCGTGCCCAGTTTAATGTTAAACCAGGCTTTACCGCCTCCTTCCGTTGTCATCAGCCCTGTTGTGGGTGTAACGGTAATAAGATAGCCATCATCATCAATATTGCTTACGGGCACATCGGCTGGATTGATACCATTGAAATTACTATCAGCGCTTATAAATGTGCCTGTAGTAATATTAAAGTTAATATCACCATCTATGTCTTGATCATTGCGGCCATAAATCGTAGAAGTCTGCGGGATATTCCAATTGCTGGGTGTAAAGGTCATGGAAAACTCAAAAATACTGCCTTCGGATAAATCACTACTGCTGAGCATAAACGTAACGTTGCTGGCGGGCTGACTGCTCAGGGCGAGAGTATAAGGCGCAAAACCTCCGGATTCACTGACAGAAAGGGTTCCAGAGGGCAAGATAACCAGTCCAGCTGTATCTTCGTCGGCATTAGTTAATGTGGCATCTATGGCATTAAATCCACTGTATGTAGGGTCACTACTTATTGCTGCTGCAGTAACAACAGAGTAAGCGATGTTACCATCAATCATATTATCATCTACACCTGTTACCGTTATTGTTTGCCAGCTATTCCAATTCATTTCTGTAAAAACAAGTGAAGTAGGTGATACGATAGCCTCGGTATTATCACTGCTCGAAAATGGAATCGTTACCTCTGCTAGAGGTTGGCTGGTCAGGCGCACGTTAAAAGTAGCGGTCCCCCCACTTTCTGTCGTTGATAAACCACTTGAAGGTGAAATATCTATATTGGTAATATCATCATCGTTGTTCGTTACAAGCACATCATTCGGGTTAACATTATGGTAGGCTAAATCCGCACTGGTTGCCGCAGTGGTAATAATAGAATAAACAATATCACCATCATCAAAGTCATCATTTTCGGGGGTGATGGTAACGACTTTAGATGCCCAATCGGCACTGGTAAAAGTTAGGCTGGAAGGTGTAACCCTACCCTCTGACAAATCGGTACTATAAAAACTCAGAGTAACATCATTATTTGGAGCCGAGGAAAGTGAAACGGTAAAATTGCTTGCCAATAATATCGCTTCAGACGTGATGCTTGTCGTTGGTGTCACAGTAATTCCGCTGGTCGTTGCTGTTGCGTAACTCAATGTCATTGTAGAGAGTGTGGGGGTATTATCACCGGCAGAAACCAGGGTGATTTGATATTGTAACCATTGATCGCTAATGCCATCACGGAGTGTGTTAGCCAGGCCACTGCAAGACATCGTACCGCCACCGAAACAACTTCCATTAAATGTATTAATTGAATTCCAATAACTACTTGCGGTGCTGTCTGGCCCTTGCCAATCGCTCCATGTGCCGGGTACACCTAAGTTATCCGCAGCGCTACGTACTTGTAAACGAACATCAGTGCCGGTAGGTAAAGTTTCGTTCCATGAAAGCATGCTCAGTAGATTGCCCGCAGAGGTAGTATTGAAGGCACTTGATGTTACGGTAGTCGAAAAAGCATAACGAGTATAATTGATGCTAATACTATCCAGTTTTGCTGTGGCGTTGACATCGCTGCTACTCAGATCAATTTTGTACTGTAGGTAACGGTTTGTACCTTGAGCCGAAATATCGTCTCCACTGGCAAAAAGTGTTTGCCAGGATGTCCATCCCCCGTTTTCTGGCATGATAGTATTACCACTTCTTACCGAGATATTCAACGTAGTACTGACGGGGATGGCGACTGAATAATCAACAGAAGAAAAACCAACATGGCGACCTGCATCGAGTATAGAGGAATAATAAACACCGTTCACGGCATAATCACCTAATGAGACAATTTGCAGACCCGTACCATTTGCAATGTAGGCATATTTCCCAGAAACTTGAATATCTCCAGAAGAGCTAGCAAAGCTGATTTTCAATAGCGGACTGTAAGGGTTACTAATATCAATAATTTTCAGTTTATTATTACTTATCTCCGTAATGTAAGCATAATCACCTGCGACATGAATACCACTACCGTTTGTAACATCACTGGAAGATGCAGCCAATTGAGGGTTTGTCGGGTCGGATATATTAATAATGCTTAGACCTGAATTCAAACCAATTACATAAGCAAAACTTTCTGTTATTGTGACACGGCCAATGGTACCTGGATAGTTAGCAATGAGCTGTGGACTGACCGGATTAGCAATATTGAAAATTTGTAATCCTGAGCTACCATCGGCAATATAAGCTATATCATTCAATACAAACACATCACTGGCAATACCAGGCGTATCATAACCACTACCAACAAGGAAAGCCGATTCTGGAATAGAGATATCAATTATTTGTAACCCACCCCACAAGTCAGCGACATAAGCATAATTGCCAAACACATAAACAGCATAAGCCGAACCGGGGGTATCAACCGTTTTTACCGCAACAGGCATCAAAGGATTCGAAATATCGACAACCACCAGACCATTGGCTGCAACCGCAGCATAAGCATAGCTGCCTACCACAAAGGCATCATAGATTCGGTTTCCTAGCGTAATAGAAGCCACTGACGTAGGGACGTTTGGATCAGAAATATCAATACTATGAAATCGTGAAGTCGAATTTCCGGAATCATCAACAGCAAAAGCATAATTACCTAAAACTTGAACACTACGCATGCTTTTTGGTGAAGAATAAAGGCCTAATTCAACTGGGATAAAACTTATTTTCGATGAAATATTGTCATCGTTCACTGTAACGTTGGTACCACTGGCATAATTGGAAAAATTAAACGTTATTGCGGTAAAACCAGGTGTAAAATTAGGGTCACTGGTTGATAAATTAAGCCGATATTGGCTGTAGCGTTTATTACCCAGTAACATGGAGATATCAGCGCCATTGATGATGCCTGTTTGCCAGTTAGTCCAGGTTCCATCAGGGAGAGCCGTATCACCCGCACGAATATCAACAGTGAGCAACGTGTTCGTTGGTATATTGGCCGTATAATCAAGTGTAGTATAATCAGCGTGTATTCCAGTGTCGATGACCGCAGAGACAAAATCACCACTGGTATTATAAATCGTCCCCGTATTTTCGTAGCCGTACAAACGACCATAATAGTCGGCAACCAGAAGGTCCTGGTCGCCGTCTCCATCCAGATCTCCAAAAGCGGGAACAGGGGAGTTTTGAGTTACGGAGGTGACATCCCAGGCCGCATTAGCCGTCCAGACCGCTGTGGAAATGCCGGTATTTTCAAAGGCCGTCATAACGGTGTTATGACCCACCATGAGATCAACATCCCCATCCCCATCAAAATCAGCGAAGGCAGGTGCATTGTAGCTAGAAAGTCCACTGATATTCCAATCAAGATTGGCAACCCACACAGGTGCCGTATTGTCTCCTTCATTTCTAAACCCATAGATATTATTAGAAACACCAATAAGCAAGTCGAAGTCGCCATCACCATCAAGATCGGCGAGCTCTGGTCTCGAAAAAAACCCGGAGACAGAAACACCCCAGGCTGGGTTTTCTTCCCACAAAGGAGAATTCACATTGCCTATATTACGATAGGCACGAATGGTTCCGGTTTGCTCACCAGCAAGTAAATCAAGATCACCATCACCATCCAAATCAGCAAGTGTTGCATCGGAATAGAACCCCATGTCTCCAACATTCCACGAACTATTATAGTTCCAGTTGGGAACCGTATTTGATCCAGTATTTTTATAAGCTCTCAGCCAACCGTACCTTTCTCCTCGTATTAAATCCAGATCACCATCATTATCCAGGTCACCTAATACAACAGTGTAATAATTGTTAGAAGCATTACTGCCAGGCGCATCGAAATTTGTGTTTTTCGTCCAATTTGGATTCAAAGAATCAATATCAAGTAATACCGCATTATTTCCTAGAATAACAGTATTATTTATTGTCGATCCTGTCGAAAAATCAGATTGCTTAGCATGACTAATAAAATTATTCGTAGCAATTTTAAATTGATCTGTTGCATCATGAATAATCGAGTCAGTAACGACATCAATTTCTAGATCGGCTCCACCATTAACAACCCGTGTAGCAGACACTTTGCTGGAGTAATTATTCCAACCGACCTGGTTTGTTGGCGATATGGCATTGGCAGTAGAGCTGCCCCCGCTCCAATCCGTTTGCGTAAAATCGGCTGCATGTAGCTGTATGGCAAACAAAGACAGTACAAAAGCAAACAACAGTAAAAAAAAAATGGAGGTACGGCTCACGGAATGGAGTGGCCTAGAATCAGAATGATGCTTTGTTGCGGTAAAAATCAAGGATACACAGGAATCTAATTTTATATACGGGCGCATAATTACCACCTCAATGCATTTGCCCTCCCTGGATACTAAAAACCTGAAATTGATGAACTGTGTATCGGCAGCACAGCAAATAAAATTAATATTATTTCCTCAATAACCTAAAGCATTCTGGCAACATACCGATAACCAGAGAAGCATTTCCATAATAGTAATGACGAGTTGGTGCGGAGGGTGAATGACTGACTTAGCAACATTGGCACGTGCAATCTGCATTTTTTTTCTAACCAGCCTATACTCGCCCGGTTACGCGCAATTTATTCCTGACTTCTTGCCTGACAATGCTGGTGAAAGCCAGTCTACCTCTGTTGTACAAGGTAATACACTTATAACTGACCAAACACCGTATTTATCTGAAATCGTTTATGATCCTGTTACGGGTCTGGATTATTATCACCTTCTTATTGGCGACCCGGCATCGGGATTTGCCCAAGATATTTACATCGAACGAGGATTTGTGAATTATTCAAATGGGGGCGTAGGGGCAGCATCAGGAGGAACATCCGAGAGAGGACAAGATGTATTCGACCCCGAAAACGGTACCGCTAGAAGCAATCCAAACAAAGTTTTAGTCCGTCAAATCCTCAACGATGGAGAAATATCCCAGGAGTTTCTGCAAACCTCGTTAACGACCAAGCCCAAGCTTTCACAGATGATCAATGCCCCAGGTGTAAATACCGTTTTTGTTATTGATATGAGCAATAGCACGTACTCAGACGATTCAACAGCCGGTACCATTATGGGTGCTGTGACGCTTACAGACCCTTCTATTGACCCCGGAATCGGTGATTTCACCATGGTGTCTGATGGTGTGTCCACAACAACTCTCGCTGGCGGACAAGCTGCGGATGTGCAAAATTCTCAGATTACGGCAGGACGATTCACTTATACTGATGGCACAGGTCCGGGCCAGTCTGATGGTACCTATAATTATTTATTCGATACTTACGATATATTTGCTATAGACGACGTTGTTTTTTTTGATAGTTCCGAAGATAATCCGTGGTCCTATACTGAATTCAGGCCTAATTAGTGCTAGCCCGAAATCAGTCTAGGTTTAACTGCGGCAACATCATCACTAATTTTGAATCTTTATATTCGCCATCGGCAAACTCGACTTCAAATGCCAGGTTTAGCTTACCTATTCCTCTTTTTAACTTAAGGGTACCAGAACGGGTTTTTTGTAATTGATGTGGGAATTTTTGCTTGTACGCAACATACAAGTCAACTTGCTTCATATCTAGACTTGCATTAAAGCCCTGGCTCTCCCATGCATCGGTATTGATAAAATAGAGTTCGCCACGCAAAGTCCAGCCAAAACGGCGACGAGTCAAGCTTTTAAAAAAATACCGGGTATCTACTTTTGACGAGGTTGTCGATATTTTTCCAGCTAGGTCGACTATACGATATTGTGCCTTCATTTTTACAAAATACACCTTGTCTGCGTCTGTTGAACGAGATATCGATTCCCCAAGAGTAGAAATAATATTAGTATTAAATAATGAAAAACGCCCTTCGGCTTCATGGCTGATACTCTGTTGATTCAAGGTATAGCGTGTTTTAAATTTTTTAAATTCCGAATCTAATCTGATCGTTTTTTTTGCGGATTCTAAATCGAAATAATCTGAAGTGATTGCCGTAAAACTCAATATATTCTGCGTGGAACCAATGGAACGACGTAAACCCGTTGACAGGCTGTGATTATAAGCCTTTGATTCAAAGTTAACTTGACTGTTGAAATAAAGACCAAATTCATTTGAGCGATCAAACCCCGTATATAAGTTCGGCCCTTTCTTCGTCTCTTTTGTTTTGGCGTAAAAATTATATTTATTAAATACAGAGGTTAAAGGCGCGCTCATTACCGAGTCGCTCATTGTGAGCAATAGTAATAATGAAATGATGTGACCACTGCGAACCATATCCGCTCTCTATTTGTTTCTCTGATGCGATAAGGCTAATGACTGCGACTTCCAATTGACTTTTGATGTAATAGGATAACGTCGATCTCGACCAAATGCACGATGGGTAATACGCACGCCAGGGGCGGCTTGCCGCCGCTTATACTCATTCCTGGTCATCATATTGATGATTTTTATCACGACATCCGGAGCAAAACCAGCAGCAACAATAGTCTCCAGGTCAGCGTCTTCTTCAATAAACAGCTTCACTATCATATCTAACTGGTCATAAGGTGGCAAACTGTCTGTATCAATTTGGTCTGGAGCCAATTCGGCAGATGGCGGGCGTGTTAAAACGCGCTCGGGTATCACTGGAGACAGGCTATTACGATAACGGCAAAGGCGATAAACCATCGTCTTCATCACATCTTTTATCGGCGCAAACCCGCCCACCATATCACCGTACAAGGTGGCATAACCCACGGCCATTTCACTTTTATTTCCCGTAGGTAAAACGAGCTTGTTTTTTTTGTTGGCCATGGCCATCAATAACACGCCACGAATACGTGCTTGCAAATTTTCTTCCGTGGTATCGCTAACCCGTCCGGAAAACTCATCGGTTAAGGACAGCATAAACGTATCATAAAGAGTTTCAATAGATATTTCGCTATATTTTACACCCAAAGTCTCTGCTTCTTGCCGAGCATCCAGCACACTTATTTCAGACGTGTACCTAAAAGGCATCATAACAACGTCAACCTGATCCTGGCCTAAAGCATCAACGGCTAAAGCCAGCGTCAAAGCCGAGTCTACCCCACCTGAGAGACCAATGATAACACCAGAAAAACCCGTTTTTTGAACATAATCCCGCAAACCCAGCACTATAGCATTATAAATATTTTTTTCCTCACTCCCAATATCAACACAGGATGCCGGCAGAGGTTTGATACCCGAATTCACGTCAAACTCGGCAAGATAAAGGCCTTCGACAAAACTCGCTGCACGTTGCGTCACCCTCCCCGCATCATCGACAACAAAAGATCCACCATCAAAAACCAATTCATCTTGCCCCCCCACAAGATTCACATAAACTATAGGCATGGCCTCTTTAGCGCGCAGTTGTATTGTTTTTTCACGTTCTATTTGCTTCCCGACCTGATAAGGAGAAGCATTTAAATTAAGCATCAACTGAGCACCTGACTGCACCGCTTTATCCATAGGCTCGGCATGCCATAGATCTTCGCATATAGACAAAGCAACTTTAATGCCCTTAATTTCAACGAGCAGGCTTGAATTACCGGCCAGGAAATAACGTGCTTCGTCAAAAACACCATAATTAGGTAAACATTTTTTTTGATAGCTCGCGATAACCTTGCCTTCGCGAATATAGGAGGCAGAATTATATAAACCCGTGGCTGTTTGCTCTGGGTGACCAACAACAACATCGATACCACTAACCGTTGTGGCTAACTGTCGCAAAGCCGCAGCGACATTTCGTAAATAACCAGGATGCAATAGTAAATCTTCAGGTGGATAACCTGTTAGCGTTAACTCGGGGAAAAGAATAATATCTGCGGTGAAATCACTCTTGGCTCGGTCGATTGCCGCCACTATTTTTGCTACATTGCCCTCGGTGTCGCCCACACACAAGTTGAGTTGCGCCATAACAATGCGTAATTTTTTTTTATCGCACATCAAACTATCTATTCCAAAACGAATAACAATCCAGTTTTTTTATGCTTATCCGCTCGCTGTGGTTCAAAATGACTGACTTAGAGAAGAATTTTCAAACACAGAGGTCGATTTTAGTCTTTAAAGAACCCCAACATTCGGGTACCAATTTCTGCGGGTGACCGTACGACAGCGACACCAACGGCTTCAAGCGCGGCAAATTTTTCTTTGGCTGTCCCTTTGCCGCCCGAGATAATGGCACCAGCATGCCCCATGCGTTTACCAGGAGGAGCAGTCACCCCTGCGATATAGGCCACTACCGGTTTACGTACTTTTTGACGAATATAGTCGGCCGCTTCTTCTTCAGCAGTGCCACCGATCTCACCCACCATTATAATGCCTTTGGTTTGTCTATCATTCTCAAATAATTCCAGGCAATCAATGAAGCTTAAGCCTTGAATAGGGTCACCACCAATACCAATACAGGTCGATTGACCTAAACCAATGGTGGTGGTTTGGTGTACGGCTTCATACGTCAGGGTTCCAGAACGAGAGACAATTCCTATACAGCCTTTTTGATGAATTACTGCCGGCATGATGCCTATTTTGCATTCTCCTGGAGAGATAATGCCGGGGCAATTGGGACCGATTAACTTAATATCCGAGCCAGATAAAGCCGCTTTCACCTTGATCATATCCAGTACGGGAATACCTTCTGTGATACAGGCAATGACTTTGATCCCTGCTTCCGCAGCTTCAATAATCGCATCCGCAGCAAAAGCGGCGGGAACATAAATCATCGTTGCATCGGCACTCGTTTCCTGCACAGCATCGTCAACGGTATTAAAAACCGGGCGATCAAGATGCCTCTGCCCCCCTTTGCCAGGCGTCACTCCGCCGACAAAGTTCGTGCCATAGGCTATCGCTTGTTCAGAATGATAGGTGCCTTGTTTGCCGGTAAACCCCTGACAAATTACTTTTGTTTTTCTATTGACTAATACCGACATCAGTTCTGCCCTCCTACCGCCTGCACCACTTTTTGCGCGGCATCGGTTAACGCACCTGCAGCGATAATTTTTAAACCACTGTTACTGAGCAATGCGCGACCTTGCTCGACATGCGTGCCTTCCAGCCGCACAACCACCGGAATGTCCGTTTGCAACTCTTTTACTGCAGCGATAATGCCTTCAGCAATTAAATCGCAACGTACAATACCACCAAAAATATTAACCAACACCGCCTCAACTTTACGGTCTGACAGAATAAGCTTGAATGCTTCAGTAACCCGTTCCGCTGTCGTCCCACCACCTACATCCAAAAAATTGGCTGGGTCACCGCCATGTAATTTAATCAAATCCATCGTCGCCATAGCCAAACCGGCACCATTCACCATGCAACCAATATTGCCCCCTAAGCTGATGTAGTTAAGCTCATGTTCTGCTGCTGCCACTTCGCGTGCATCTTCTTGTGTTTCATCGCGCCATTCACACATGCGTTTTTGTCGATACAACGCATTATCATCCAGGTTAATTTTTGCATCCAAAGCCAACAAAGTGTCATTTCCCATAATCACCAAAGGATTGACTTCAATCAAACTGGCATCTTTTTTTAAGAATAATTGATACATGCCCTGCATGATTTTTACCAATTCAGAGATTTGTTTATTTTGCAGCCCTAAGGAAAAAGCAACCTGACGACACTGGTAAGCCATGAGGCCAACAGTGGGATCGATTGTAATTCTAATGACTTTTTCCGGCTCTGTCTCAGCAACTTCTTCAATGTCCATACCACCCGCAGCCGAGGCAATAAAAGAGATGCGTTGCGCGCTGCGGTTGATTACGGCACTAAGATAAAGCTCATGTTTGATGTCACAAGTAGGCTCAATTAACAAAGTATGAATAGGCAAACCTTCCGCAGCGGTTTGCTTTGTTTTCAGTGTGCTACCCAGCATAGCACCAGCATACTGTTCTACTTCATCGAGCGTGTTCGCCAGCTTCACCCCCCCCGCTTTACCTCGGCCTCCGGCATGCACTTGTGCTTTGACGACCCAACCTGCGCCACCTTTTTTATTCAATGATTCAGCAGCAAAACGGGCTTCTTCAACCGTCGAAACCGCACATCCTTTGAGAACAGGGATGCCGTATTCAGCGAATAAAATCTTGGCTTGATATTCATGTAAATTCATATTTTGTCTACCAACCTAATTTTTAGTGACACCACAAAACTGACTATTTTGGGAGAACCACTCATCATCAATATTTAAAATGATTTAATCTGCCGTGAGTATAACTCTGTAAAGTATATACTACAATAATTCATTGTTTACACTAAATATTATGCAAATCATCACAAAATACACTATACAGCGTTAGGTGATTGCAAGGTCGGCTCTATAGCCAATAAAGTTAAATACCTCCCAGCAAGGCCAAGGGGCATTAACGTCGATTTGGTTTAGCATGTTTTTAATTTATCAGTAATGATCATCACTTGACACGAAATTGCCTTTATTAAGTAAATAATGGTCGAAACACCTTGAACTGCAACTCATTCACAACTTTGAACTATTTTACGTTGCTAGAAATAAGCAGAGAGAGCCTTGGTCATCGTGAGTTAAGCAAGAAGCTCAAGTCTGAAGGTTTTGATGCTGGCCGGGGAAAAACGCGAACGATCATAAACCGAAGCTCATCGTTCGCCAGCGAGTAGCTTATAAGGTTACGACAAAGCATAAGCCGAGTGATGCAGTTGCAGTGAACTTGCTCAATTAAAACTTCAACCCGGTGGCGATCAATGAAGTTTCAGCGGGTGACATTACGTACCTGAAAACCGCAGAAGACTGGATGTATCTGGCCATAGTGATGAATCTATATTCCCGCCGTATTGTTAGCTGTCATATTGACAAACGCATGACGACACACCTCCCTATCAAGGCACTCATGAAAACGGTTAATTTTCGTCAACCCAAAAAAAGCCTCGTTTTTCATAGTGACCGAGACTCGCAGTACACCAGAAAACGCTTTCTCGACTCATTATCGGGTTATGGCCTGAGAGCCTCAATCGTCGATGTAGGGACTTGGACAACGCCGTTGTCGAATGGTTTTTTGGCAATTTAAAACAGGACTGGATTTTGAAAGTTTACGAACCAACACGAGAATATATGAAGGGATAAATGATAGAAAAATCTAGCAGTAAGGTAATCAGAAAAAGTAGAAAGCCATTGTAAGACTATAGCTATTAAAGAGATATTTTCCGTATAATATAACTTGATATTGCTAATATATAGAAAAATAAGGCTAGAGATAGCGTTAACATATAGAATATATTCAGTATATACCCGTGGCGTTATGAATTTAGGTGTTAGCGCGTACAGCTGTGCCTTAGGTTCGGTTTTTCTGATTGAGAAAAAACGCAGGCCTAGCTGGCTAAGTCGAGTTTTTTCAATTGAGGAAAAGCCGAAAATGAGGTGCAGATGTGCGTGAAAACACCTAAATTCATAACGCTACGGGTATAGTAACGAGTGATGTTTTAAATGCAATATATTGACTAGACGTATAATATCTTATCAACAAAGCTGAAGGAGAAACTTATGGCTAAAGGTCAAGATTCAAAAAAATCAGACAAAAAGAAACCTGAAAAAACGATG
>VAPM010424013.1_pt1 | contig 26779 bp, 28 predicted proteins | sample 3395091 | NCBI WGS metagenome assembly VAPM01 (sample SAMN08290445, study PRJNA428436) | hydrothermal vent metagenome | isolation source: Deep-sea hydrothermal vent chimney 3 | place: Pacific Ocean: Juan De Fuca Ridge
ACTGATATTAGCTAAATTCCCTTGTAAAACAAATTTTTCTATTATTGGGGTATTGTCATTTATATAAAGAGTAACTATTAACTCACTTAATAGTTTTTTAGAACTTTCTATTGCTTCTTGTTGTGTGTTTATATCTGAACTTAAATTTTTAATGGTAAGGTTTACTACTGTAATCTTTTTTTGAGTTTTTTCTTTTTCTTTGACTAATTTATTTCTAGTTAAAGCCAATCGTCTTATTAATCTAGTCAGCGTGTTTTTTTGTTCGCTAGTTTTAGAAATCTGTTGTTGATATAATTTTATCTGCTGATTAAGAGTTTCTATTTGATTATTAGTAGTATTGATTTGTTGACGGATATTAGAAGTTGTTACAGCAATTGATTTGTTTTTTGGTATAACGAAAATTATACATATCAATACAATGATTATAAATAAAGCCTTTTTCATAGTAATAGTTTCTTATTTAAGGAAGTAATTTAATAGCATAATTTAAGCGTGCGATAGTCTCATTTTTACCGAATATTTCAATCAAGACAAAAGGATCAGGTGATTTATCTTTTCCTGATAAAGCATAACGAACTGGCCAAAGTAAGTCCCCTGTCCCAACTTCCTTGGCATAAGGTAATAATATTTTTTTTATATTTTCTTTCGTGAAATTTTTTTCTTCTATTTTTTCAAGAATGACAATAGTTTGAGTTAAATAATTAGAAATTTGCTTATATTTTTTTTCTTTATCAATTTTATCTGGTTTAAAAATTAGCACTTCCTTTTCAAAAGTTGGTCTTTGGAAAAAATAAGTTAAATCGCCATTTTGGGACATCTCCATAATTTCCTTACCATTAGAGATTCTTTCAAAAATAATAGGAATTATTTTATTAATAGTTTTGTCTTTATATTTTGGTAAATTCTTAATATTAAGAGGAATAAATTTTTCAATATATTCTTTTTTTTCTTTTATAGATAGCAGTTTCAAATATTCTTTATTTATCCAATCTAATTTTTCTTCATTAAAATTACCACCGCTATGTTGTATTTTTGAGATATCAAACATTTTTATGAAATCTTCTCTTTTAATTATTTCTTGATTTGTTCCAGGGTTCCAACCTATCAAAATTAAAAAATTAAACATTGCTTCTGGTAAATATCCCTCATCACGATATTCTAAGATATCCTTAGCTCCATCTCTTTTGCTCAGTTTTTTCTTGCCGTTTTCAGCCATTATTGGTGGTAAGGTTACAAAAAGTGGAGGTTTAATGTCTAAAGCTTCATATAAAGACAAATATTTAGGAGTAGAAGATATAAATTCTTGTCCACGCATAATATGAGTAATACCCATTTCTAGATCATCAACAATATGAGCAAAATTATAAGTTGGATAACCGTCACTTTTTATTAAAACAAAATCATCCAGAGCTTCTTCCCCTGCTGATAAATCACCAAAAACTAAATCGTTCCAATGGTATCTTTTTATATTAGTAACCTTAAAACGAAGTGGTTTTGTTCCGTCCCATAGAGGTGGATTTTGGGGTCTATGATTACGAAATAAAAATGGTTTCTTTTGTTTCATCGCTTCTTGTCGGAAAACTTCAATTCCCTCTTTTGTGTTTATATCAGTATAAGCTAAACCTTTATCTATTAAAATTTGTGCATATTTTTTATAGATATTTAATCTTTCTGATTGTAGATATGGTTTATTTGGTCCTCCAATATCGGGACCTTCGTCCCATGTAATCCCAAGCCACTTAAGAGACTTTATTATATGCGGTATGGCCTCTTTCACTTCTCTTTGTTTATCTGTATCTTCTATTCGTAAAATAAATGTTCCGTTATTTTGTTTAGCATAGGCCCAAGCATAAATTGCTGTTCTAATACCCCCAATATGCATAAAACCCGTAGGACTTGGAGCAAAACGAGTTATAATTTTTTTACTATTTATTTTCATATTAAGATTTAATGTGAGAAAGTGCTATTTCGATTACTTCCGAGGCAATTTCTCTAGAAGCATTAGGTTTAGCAAAAGATAACGCTTTATCTTTCATTATTGAAAGTTTATTTTTATCTGTTAATATCTTATTAATTTCATCTAATAAAAGATGAGGAGTTAAATTTACTTCCTCAACAACTTCACAAGCTCCAACCCTTGCATAATTATAAGCATTCTTTCTTTGGTGATCTCCATTCGAATTAGTTATTGGGATTATTATTGAAGGTAGACCCCAAGCAGCTATTTCAAAAATAGCCGATCCTGCACGAGAAATTATTAAATTAGTTGCTCCCGCTGCCATTTTTGTATCTAAATCATTCAAGTACGCAATTGGATGATAATTAACAATGTTATGATTACCATCCATTAATAATTTAGAACGAGAAATTACATCATCTATATTACTTAAACCAGTTTGGTGGATTATTTGATAATGAGAAAGTAGTTCAGGTAAAATATCAATAATTACATCATTAATTATTTTAGCTCCTTGTGATCCTCCAATTATTAAAATTATAGGTAATTTATCATTAAGCTTAAAAAATTCTTGTGCACCATTTGAATTTAATTTTATAATACTTTTACGAATTGGCTGTCCAGTTAAAGCTGTTTTTTCTTTTGGTAAATAATTGGCTGCTTCTGGCCAAGATATTGCAATTCTTTTCGCAAATTTAGCTGTCCAAAGATTAACTTTACCAGGATAAGAATCAGATTCATGCATTACAACAGGAATTCCAAGTATTCTAGCAGCAAAAACAGCGGGAAATGCAACATAACCACCTTTGGAAACAACTACATCTGGAAAAATAAAAAACATACTGAGTAACCCAAAAAACAAACCACTTCCAGTAGAAAAAATATCAAAGAAATTTTTTATTGATGAATAACGGCGTATCTTACCAGCAGGAATTTGAACAAACTTAATTCCATTTTCAAAAAGTAGTCTCTTGTCATATGGAGAATTAGACATATAAAAAAGTTTTAAATCAACAATTTTTTGTTCATCAGTTATTTCAATTAATTTTTCAGCTATAGCAATTAATGGATAAAAATGCCCACCTGAACCTCCTCCTGTAAGTAATATTTTCATATAATCAATTATATATTATTTATTTTTATTTTTCTAGTATTAGAAAGAAACAAAAAAATTCATCTCACCGTGTTTTTTGGGGTGTATATTTAACTTATAAATATAACATTTTTTATTAAATGTTATTAAATAATACTCTCTATCTAAACATTCCTTCTATATATGAATATAAATTTTAAGAAGAAAACAGTAAAAAACGATTCAGGAATATTTTATATTATTGATTATTTTGTAATATTTTTTCAACAGCAAATCTTAAATTATTTGTTCTAGTAATTACATTAATTCCAATTTCTTTGTTTATTACTTTTTTTATTATTTCTATAAGAATCTCAGGTGAATATTTCTGAGAGTTACCATTTATTCCACCCTGAAACTTAATTAGTTTATATAAATTATTGAAATCATCTGCTTCTGTAAAATCCAAACTATCTTTATCGTTGATTCTTTTTAATTCTGAAATTGGTAATTCTTTGGTAATAGTATCCTTTGGATTATCTGAACTAGGCTTAAACACTGTGATAATTTCATTATTTATTTGAGAAACAGTCCAATCTCCTTCTATTTGCCCATTTGATCTTTTAACAAATAAATGAGAGCCCTCCACTGGAAACCATCCTTCTCTATTACTTTCTAGTTTTCTAAATGATGGATTAAAATTCATAATAATTTTATATTAATAAAATAATAATATTTTAATTATACAAAATTAATTAGTATTTAGCAATTAAGGAATTTTCTTTTGAAATTTTGAAATATTTAAAATAATTCCTATCATTCCTAAAGATAACAAAAGAGATGTTCCTCCATGACTTATAAAAACCAAAGGAACTCCAGTTAATGGAAATACTCCAATAGAAGAAGCAATATTCATGAAAGATTGAGCTGTGATAATTGTAACAAAACCAGCAACCAGTAATTTACTAAACGAATCTGGCGAATAATAGGCAATTCTATATCCTCTAAAAATGAAAGTTAGGTAAAGAATAATTAATAATACACCACCCAAAAAGCCTAGTTCTTCTCCGATTACTGCAAAAATTGAATCTCCTTGTGGTTCTGGTAAATAATTAAATTTTTGGATACTTTGCCCTAACCCCCTCCCGAAAGTTCCACCAGAACCGACAGCTATCAGTGATTGTTGGATTTGATATGATGAACCCCTCCCGTTCTTATTTGGATTCAAAAATGAGTTAACTCTGTTCATTAAATAGGGTTTAAAAGAAACAAGAATAGCAAAAGCTATTAAACTAGCTATTAGAAAAATTCCAATTTTTTTAACAGAAACTCCAGAAATAAATAACATTACTAAGGCTGTAATAACAATCAAAATTATACTTTTAGTATCTGGTTGTTTAAGTAAAATAACTGAAATTATTCCAAGTAAAATAAGAAAAGGCAAAAAACTAAATTTGAATTGATGAATTTTATCTTTTGCTGAAGATAATAAAGCTGCAAGATATATAATAAATCCAATTTTTAGAAATTCAACAGGTTGAAGTGAAATCCCTAAAAACTCAATCCAGCGTTTTGCTCCACCATGAGAAAACCCAAGATGAGGGATGAAAACAAGTAAAGTTATAATTACGGAAAATATAAAAAATATTAGAGAATATTTTCTCCAGAATTTATATGGTATTCTTGATCCAAAATAAAGAGCAACCAAACCACCTCCAAGCCCAAAAACAAATTGATTAAAAATTACTGCATAAAATTTTGTCTCATTTTTAGCTAAAATTCCCAAGGAAGCTGAAGTAAACATTACTATTCCAAAAGCAACTAGAGCAATAACTATTCCTAAAAAAGTTTTATCAATTTTATTTTTCTTCATTTCCTTTAATTAACTAATAATTGAAATTACAACTCCAATTATAGCTGTCATTAAACCAACTATCCAATAACGCATAGTAACTTTGTATTTTGGCCAACCTAAAGCTTCAAAATGATGATGTAACGGTGCATAAAGAAAAACTTTTTTTATATGAAAATATTTTCGAGCTGACATTTGAATAACATTTGAGGCAGATGTTACGAAAAGTGGAAAAGCAATAACTGGCAATAATAAAACTGTATTAGTCATAAAAGCGAGAACAGCTAAAGTTACAGTTAATCCGATCATTCCATTTTCTCCCATATAAAATCTAGCCGGCGGAATATTAAACCAGAGAAAAGCTAATACTCCCCCAGTTATAACTGCTGAAAAAGCAGCAATATCCATTTGATTATTAAAATAAGCAATCAAGGCATAACTAGCAAAAATTGAAGCTAATACTCCACCTGATAAACCATCTATACCATCAATAACACTAGAAGACCAAACACCAAGCATAACTAGAATGAAAAAAGGAATGAAAAAATAACCTAAATTCACAAAACCAAACCAAGGAATGTAAAGATTGGAAATTCCAAGTTTTGTAAAAAACCACCAACCTATAATTAATCCTAAAAACAAAATTATAGAAATTTTTATATAACGAAGTATGATTGGATCTTTGGACCACTTACCCTTACCCCAAATTTGTAAAAAGTCATCACCAAGACCAATAAGAGAAGCAACAATTAAAGTGAAAAGAGGAAGTAGGGTTTGATTACGACTAATAAAATATAATTTATCTGTTAAGCTGTTTTTAAAGATAATACTTATTATCCAAATTACGAAAATAGTAATAATAACAGAAATCCAAATAATCATTCCACCTGTTCTTGGAGTTGATAACTCAGCTACTTCATTATGAATTGTTTGGAATCCTCCTTCTTTTGAAACATTATTGTTTCGGGAAGATCGGCGCCACATTTTATATTTATAAAAATAATGAGTTGCAATTGGAGTCAATAATATTCCTATTATAAAGCTTATGATTGCTGGTAATAAAATTTTAATTGCGTTAGTCATTTTCGTTTTCTTTTTGATTTAATATCTCTTCTAATTTATTTGAAACTGAAAGATGATCAGGAAGTTGATCAATTGATGAAATACCCATATATGAAAGAGTTTCAAAAGTAGGACGATAGATGATTCTTCTGCCATTCTTATTTTTAGCTACTTTTTCTATCAAACCTCTAACCAATAAATTACGAAGTATAAAACTAGAATTTACTCCACGAATATAATCAATTTCACTTCTGGAAATTCCATTCTTATATAAAATAATAGAAAGTGTTTCTAAGGATGCTTTTGAAAGTTCCCTATCAATTTCTTCTTTGCGAATAGAAGTAATTAAAGAACTCAATTCACTAGTAATTCCGAGAACAACTGAATTATCTTTCTTTACTAAAACAATACCTCTATTTATAAGATTTTGTTCTAATTTAATTAAAGCTTTATCTATTTCTTCAATACTTACCTTAAGGAGTTTCGCCAATTCTTTGGTTGAAACATCTTCCCCTTTGTAAAATAATAAGCCCTCTATTTTTGATTCTAATTCAATTGACATGTAATTATTATTGATTTTCTATTAATGTTTGTTTATTAATCTCTATATCTCCAAAAGAAGTATTCTGAATTACATTGATAACTCCTTCTCGTACTAATTCTAACATAGCCAGAAAAGAAACTATAACATGTACTCTAGCTTCTCTTGCATTACTTGCTCCATGACTTTTAGAGAATTCTTTAAAAGATAGGTTCATTGCATTTTGTATTCGTTTGGTTAAGCTCTCAATTACTTCATCAATATTTATCATTTTTTTAATTTCTATTTTTGGCTTTTCTTTTTCGATTTTAGGTAATTTAAGTAAAACATTTGAAATTGATTGATTAATATTTGAAACTGTTATTATTTCATTTGGTACAAATATTGCTTCTCCCCAAAGACGATCATTGGGCCCAAAAATTATTTTTGTTCCAAATTCATTTTTGATATTAATGCTAGCATTTTTAATTATTTTATATAGATTTAATCGTCGTTCAAGATTACTTATTTTTTCACTTTCGTCTTCTGTTAATTCTAGGTTCGGTAATAAGGACTTTGATTTAATTAAGATTAAAGTAGCTGCTATTAAAATAAAATAAGAAACATCGGCGATATGTTCTTCTGTAGAAATATCTGACATTGATTTAATATAAGCAATATAATCATTTGTAACCTTCGCTAATGATATTTCATTAACAAAAAGCTTTCGCTTCTCAATAAGAGAAAGTAGTAAATCAAGAGGACCATTAAACTCCCCCGTTTTTACTTTATATTGTAACGAAACAGATTCTTCCAGCATTTAGTTATTCTAGCATATTTGTTCTCCGGTGGGGTTAATTTTAATAAAATATTCTAATTATAGAAGAGATATTTATTAATATTTATTTATAATTCTTTTTTGTAATTTTGCAATAAATACGCGGGGGCGTATTTATTGCAACAAGAATAAAATTAATCAGTAAATTAATCAGTGATAAAAATATAAAAATATAAAAAGATAAAAATATAAAAAGCTAGATGTTATATTATTCTGGCTTTTTTTTTATTTCTATCCCTAATTCTTTAAGTTGTTTTTCTGATACTTCTGAAGGTGAATTCATCATCAAATCTTTTCCTTCACCTGTTTTTGGGAAAGCTATAACTTCGCGAATATTTGGTTCATTTTCTAATAACATTACAAGTCGGTCAAAACCCCAAGCTATCCCTCCGTGTGGTGGTGTCCCAGAACCTAATGCATGTAACATATGAGAAAAATTCAAGTCAATATCCTTATCATTATGGCCAATAATGTTAAGAACTTTTTTTAATGTTTCAGGATTATGAGCACGAATACTTCCACCTCCAATTTCATTACCATTTAAAACAATATCATATTGTGTAGTAATTATTTCTCCAATATTTTTTTCATTTAATAACCAATCTTTATGTTTATCAATTGGCTCCGAAAAAGGATTATGAGTAAAAGTCCAATTTCCTTCTGTATTTTTGTTATCAGAATTTTTAGTTTTTTCAAAAAATGGAAATTCTACTATCCAGCAAAAAGCTAATAAATTAGGATTGTTTTTATCTTTTCTTAAATCAGGTCTGTCTGTTTTATATTTTTCAATTGCTTCCTTGTATGTAATTCTAGGAAAAGGAATTTCTTGAATTTTTTTATCTGGATAAAGTTTATTTATCAATTCAATCAATAATTTTTCGTTCAATTCCATAACTTCTTCTTTTGTAATAAACGACATTTCTATATCAAGTTGGGTAAATTCTGGTTGTCTATCACCTCGTGTATCCTCATCTCTCATACAACGAGCAAATTGAAAATATTTTTCCATGCCAGATGACATTAAAAGTTGTTTATATTGTTGAGGAGATTGAGGTAGTGCATAAAATTTTCCATTATTCAAACGAGATGGGACGATATAATCTCTGGCTCCTTCAGGTGTAGATTTTGTAAGAATTGGAGTTTCTACTTCTACAAATCCTTCTTTATCAAAAAAGTCACGGACAAATTTTGTAATTTTATATCTTTTACGAATATTTTTTTGCATTCTAGGACGACGTAAATCTAAATAACGATATTTTAATCTATTCTCTTCGCCTATTTCTTTTCCGTCTGATGTTATATCAAAATTAGGAGTTATCGCTTTATTTAATATTTCTATCTCTGTAATTTCTAATTCAATATTTCCATTTAAAACATCTTTTTTTATATTCTTCTCAGGACGCTTATTAACTATTCCCTCTATCTTTAAGACCCATTCATTTCTAATCTCTTTAACAGCTTCCATAGCTTTTATGTGGTTAGGAAGAATAACACACTGTATAGTACCAGTCATATCCCTTATGTCCAAAAAGACAAGTTTACCTTGATCACGGCGAACATTCACCCAACCAGCGACAGCAACAGGAGAACCTATGAAATTTTCTAAATCTTTTATATAAATACGGTTTATCATAAAATATTATTTTAATTATAAATTAATGAATATGTTTAACTATTTCTTCGTATGGAACTGAAATTATTGTAACAAGAACAACTAATATCCAGTAAAACGGAGCAAAAGTAAAGTAAATAAATTTATCTTTATGCCACATAGGTAAATACCATTTTTGAGTCACTAAATAAAGTGAATTCAAGGGATAGTAAATTGCTCCAAAAATGATGGTAAGAATTATTGCTATTATTTTCATAATTTTGTATTTATTCCAATTTTATCACGAATAAGTTTCATTTTTTCTTGAGCCTGAGCTCTAGCTTTAATACCTCCCTTGTTTAAAATCTTCATAACTTCATCAGTATTATTTTTATAAAACTCTCTCTTTTCTCTTAAAGGAGAGATAAAAGAAATAATTTCTTTTAATAAAATTTCCTTAGATTCTTTATAACCTAATCCACCATCCAAATATCGTTTTTTTAATTTCTCTAATTCATCTTTTACTAAAAAAAGTTTATGGAGAGCAAAAATATTACAAGAATCTGGATCTTTTTTTTCTTCAGGAGTTTTAGAATCTGTTACTATCTTCATAACTACTTTTCTTATTTCTTCATCTGTCGCGAATAGTGGAATTGTGTTTTTATAACTTTTACTCATTTTTCGTCCATCAATCCCAGGAACAATACCAACATCTTTTAAAATCAAAGGTTCAGGTAAAATAAAAAGTTCACCAAAAATTTTATTAAATTTCTGAGCAATATCGCGAGTATATTCAATATGTTGTTTTTGATCTTTTCCAACTGGAACTATATTTGCATCTTGTATTAAAATATCAGAAGCCATCAATATTGGATAATCAAATAGTCCAACATTTACCTCTTTGGTTTTCATTCCTGCATCCTTGTAGGCAGTGGCTCTTTCCAAATAAGGCATTGTAGTTAGACAATTAAAATACCAAGTAAGTTCTGTTACTTCAGGAACATCTGATTGTTTATATAAACAAACTTTTTCTGGATTAAGACCGCAAGCAAGATAATCTATAGCAGTATTTAATATATTTTTAGATAATATTTCTCTATTTTGAATCGTTGTAATAGCATGTAAATCAGCAATAAAGATATATGAATCATATTCATCTTGTAAATCTACAAATTGCTTAATAGCCCCAAAATAATTACCTATATGGATAGCCCCTGAAGGTTGAATCCCTGAAAGTAAGCGTCTTTTCATATCTGTATATAATAGCAAAATACAGATAGTTTTGCACACTTTACCCACATATTTATTAAAAAAAGGGTAGTGCCAGATATTTTAGCTATGCTACAATAAAACTTATGCCAAACAAAAAAACAAATCTCCGTGTTCCTCCACAAAGCATAGATTCTGAGAAAGCAATTTTGGGTTCAATTATGTTGCGACCAGGAGCGATTAATGAAATAGATGAAATGATTACTCCTGATTCATTCTATGCAAATAAACATTCTCAAATTTATAAAACAATGTTTGAACTTTCAGCCAAGGGTGATCCAATTGATCTAATTTCTGTTTCTCAAAAATTAGATGAAAAGGGTCTACTTGACTCAACTGGCGGAAGAAGTTACCTAAGTGAATTAACTAACGCAGTCCCCGCTTCAACAAATATTAAACATTATGCAAAAATTGTAAATAAAAAACATCTTTTAAGAAAGATTATTGAAGCCGGAACAGATATTTCAGAATTAGGATTTAAGGAAGACGTAGAAAATGTTTTTGAGATTCTTGATAAGGCAGAAAAAAGGATGATGAATATAAATGATAATATGGCTGGCCACACCTTTAGTTCTCTTAAAGATAGCTTACCTGAAGCCTGGGAGCGTTTAGAGCGACTACATGAAATTAAGGGAGAATTGCGTGGTGTTCCGACTGGCTTCCGTGATTTAGACCAATATTTATCTGGCCTCCAAAAATCTGACTTAATCATTTTAGCTGCTCGACCATCTATGGGTAAAACAACTTTAGCTTTGGATATCGCCAGGCAAACAGCTTTACAAAATGATATTCCAACAGTTATTTTTTCTTTGGAAATGAGTACTCAGCAATTGGTTGACCGAATGCTTGCTGCTCAGTCAAGAGTTAATGCTTGGAATCTTAGAACTGGTAATTTATCAGCTGAGAATGAATTTTCTAAAATACGGGATTCTTTAGATTTATTATCGAGGGCTCCGATTTTTGTAGATGATTTAGCTGGTAATTCGATAGTTAGAATGCGTTCAGTTTGTCGCCGGATTAAAGCTTCAAATGGATTAGGACTAATTATCGTTGATTATTTACAATTAATGTCAACTTCTAAAAATTACGACAGTATGGTGAATCAAGTTACAGAAATATCTAGATCTTTGAAAGCTCTAGCAAAAGAATTTGATGTCCCTGTTTTAGCTTTATCTCAGCTTTCCCGTGCTGTTGAATCTCGTGGAGGACGCCCTAGATTGTCAGATTTGCGTGACTCTGGATCCATTGAACAAGATGCCGATGTTGTGATGTTTATTCATCGTGAAGATAAAGGTAAGGACGAATCAGAGAAGACAAATATTGCAGAGATATTAATTGAAAAACATCGTAATGGCCCAGTTGGTAAAGTTAGTTTATACTTTGATGAGAAAACTACAACTTTTATGAGTATTGAAAAATCTAACCTTAATCAGTTTTCAGCTCTACCTGAGAATTCAAGTGATATTGAACAATTTTAAATATGAATCCGATAGATAAATTAATTGAATATTTTAAAGAATTTCCTGGAATAGGAGAAAGACAAGCTAAACGATTTGTTTATTTTCTATTACGCAAAAATCCTAATTATGTTAATGAATTAGGAAAAACAATAATTGAAACTAAAAATTCAATATCACAATGCCAGTCTTGCTTCCTTTTCTTTTATGGGCAAAATAAAAAAATATGTGAGGTTTGTGCAGATTCAAATACAGATAGCACTTCCCTTTTAATTGTTGAGAAGGATGCAGATTTTGAAAGTATTAAAAGAAGCCAAAAGTATCATGGAATGTATTTTATATTAGGAGGGCTTATACCAATAGTTACTAAAGAAACTCCTAATTTTGTCAGAATAAAAGAATTAAAAAATATAGTTGAAAAAAGAGCTAAAGATGGAAAACTTAAAGAAATTATTTTAGCTTTATCTATCAATCCTCAAGGTGAACATACTGATCTTTATCTAAGAGAAATCTTATCTGCTATTCAGAAAACTTATAAGCTTAATGTTGTTTCTTTGGGCCGAGGTCTTTCTACTGGAACTGAGCTAGAATATTCTGATTCAGAAACTATTAAAAGTGCTTTGCAAAATAGAGCTTAAATAAAAAAAATCTACAAATGAACTTTGTAGATTTTTTTTATTTAATAGCAGAAATTTTGACTTCAATAAATGGCTGACGATGTCCGTTCTTTTTTAAATATCTACTTTTGGCTTTATATTTAACAACCTTTATTGTTTTATGTTTTCCAGCTTTTTGAAATAAGGATTCTACTTTAGCTCCTTCTATAAAAGGTGAACCAATTGTCGTATCCTTTCCGTTATCAACAAGTAAAACTTTATCAAAAACAATTTTATCGCCAAGTGTATACTCTCCTTTTATTTTTTCAATCTTCAAAATATCGCCAACAGTAACTTTGTACTGTTTTCCCCCTGTTTGTATTACTGCAAATTCCTTTAATTCCATAGGCCATATAATACACAAAATCTTTGAGAATTGCAAGTTTAAGGTTATAATAATTCCTATATGGCTTTAGAATTATTTAATACGTTATCTCGTCAATTAGAATTATTTAAACCCTTAAATCCACCTAAGGTTGGTTTGTATACTTGTGGTCCAACAGTTTATAATTATCCTCATATTGGTAATTACCGAGCTTATGTTTTTGGTGATATTTTGAAAAGATATTTAATTTATCGTGAATATAAAGTTAAACACATTATGAATATCACAGATGTCGATGATAAAACTATTCGCGATTCACAGGTTGAGAATAAAAACTTAGAAGATTTTACTAAATTTTATACTGAATCTTTTTATGAAGACATAAAAAGCCTCAATATTATACCGGCTGATAAATATACTAAAGCAACGAGCTATATTAAAGAGATGATTGAACTTGTAGAAATTTTGATTGATAAAGGTTTCGCTTATAAAACAAAAGATGGTTCAATCTATTTTGATATCCACAAAGATTCTAATTATGGGAAATTATCTCATTTTAAAATTTCAGATCTCAAAAAAAATGCGCTAGGTCGTCTAATAGAAGATGAATATGATAAAGAAAATGCTCAAGATTTCGCTCTTTGGAAAGCTTGGTCCAAAAATGATGGTGAAGTTTTTTGGGAACCAGAGAAAATATTAAATAAAAAAACAGTATTGGTTAAAGGAAGACCTGGTTGGCATATAGAATGTTCAGCGATGAGTATGAAAGAACTTGGTCAAAGTTTTGATATTCATACTGGTGGAGTAGATAATATTTTTCCACATCACGAAAATGAAATTGCCCAATCAGAATGTGCGACAGGAAAACCTTTCGTGAAATATTTTATGCATAATGAATTTTTACTCGTTGATGGAAAAAAAATGTCTAAATCTCTTGGCAATTTTTACACCTTACGTGATTTGATAGAAAAAGGAATTGACCCTCTTGCCTTTCGTTTGTGGCTTTTAACTTCGCACTATAGAACTAAAACTAACTTTACAATGGAGGCTGTTGTTGGTGCTCAGAATGCTCTTATTCGTATAAGAAAAATCTTTTTAAAATTAGGAGGTGAAATAGGTCAGGTTGAAGATAAATATAAAAATCAATTAATTAAATATATGGATAAGAATTTAGGTACTCCTGAAGCGTTAACAGTTTTATGGGAATTGATAAAAGATACTAAAATATCTAAAGAAAATAAAAAAGCTACTTTATTAGATTTTGATAAAGTTTTAGGTTTAGGTCTTGATCAATTAAAAAAAGATGTTATTCCTTTAAGGATAAAGCAATTAGTAGAAGAAAGGGAAATAGCTAGAGAGAATAAAAATTGGGATAAGAGCGATCAACTAAGAGATAAAATAAATAATCTTGGTTATGGAGTTGAAGATTCATCGTTGGGTCCCAAGATATCCAAAAATTAACATCTATAAAATCTTATAAACCTTCTTCTTTTAATTGCTCAATTAAATTTCTTGTTTTTCTAGAAATTCTTGATGGTACATCTACTAATATTTGTATAATAATATCACCACGACTATTACCAGATGGAACTCCCTTACCCTTAATTCTTAATAAATCTTTATGTTTAATACCTTCTGGTATTTTAACCTCAATTATTTTTCCTTCTAATGTTTTTAATTTATAAACCATTCCTAGAAGAGAATCTGTTAATTTAATAGACAAATCCATTGTCAAATTAAGCCCTTGTCTTTTGTAGATTGGATGTTTGCCTATTTTTACTTTAATATAAAGATCTCCACTGATTCCACTAAATATAGCTTCTCCCATTCCATTTAAGCGAACCATCTCTCCTTCATTTATTCCTGCTGGGATTTTAATATCAATTTCCTCCTCTTTTTTATGAACACCGGCTCCACGACATTCAGGGCATTTTTCTGATGGTGTTTTCCCAGAACCATAACAAGATCCACATACTTTAACACTTGAAAAATTACCAAAAATAGAACGTTTAACTTCACGGACTTTTCCTTGTCCATTACAGGTTTTACAAACTTCCATTTTAGTATTTTTTTTAGCTCCAGTTCCTCCGCAAACACTACAGGTTGATTGTTTATTTATTTTAATTTTTCGTGTTGTTCCAAATATTGATTCTTCAAAAGATAATTTAATTTCTGTAGAAATATCACGGCCACGACGAGCATTCTTCCTACTATGAGCTCCTCCAAAAAAATCACCAAAAATATCTCCTAAATCACCCATATCAAATCCACCCATATCTTGAGAAAAACCATATTGCGCACCATCAAAACCACCCCAATTAGATTGTTGTCCTGCTTGAGAAAAACCATTCATATCAGCCGAACCAAAACGATCGTAATTGGCTCTTTTTTTCTCATCAGAAAGGGTTTGATAAGCTTCATTTATTTCTTTAAATTTTTTATCATCTCCGTTGTTTTTATCCGGGTGATATTTTAGAGCCAAGACGTGAAAAGCTTTTTTAATTTGTTCTTTTGAAGCATTTTTATCAATCCCTAGTACTTTGTAATAATCCTTGGACATTATTTTTTATCTTCATCAGGAGTTTCATTAACTTCTGCATTTTTTATTTCTGAATTTTGTTCTTCTGGTATTTTACTTTCTTCTTTATTTTCTTCTGGTTTTTTTTCTTCTTTAGCCATAGTTTCACCAATTTTAGACATTTCTGTGGATAAATCTTCTGTAGCTTTTTTTATAGCTTCAACACTATTTTCTTCTTTAACTTTTTTTAGTTCTGATATTTTATTTTCAATTTCTGTTTTAACTTCGGCTGAAACTTTATCACCATAATCTTTAACTGATTTTTCTGCAGTAAATATCATCATCTCAGCTGTATTTTTTACATCTGCTAGTTCTTTCTTTTTATTATCTTCTTCCGTATGTGTTTCTGCATCTTTTTTCATTTTCTCAATATCTTGATCAGAAAGACCAGAACTTGCCTCTATTCTAATAGATTGTTCCCTACCAGAAGCTTTATCTTGTGCTTTAACATTTAAGATACCATTGGCATCAACATCAAAAGTTACCTCAATTTGAGGGATACCTCTTGGAGATGGTGGAATGTTATCTAAAATAAATCTACCTAGGGATTTATTGTCTTGCGCCATGGGTCTTTCTCCTTGGGTAATATGTATTTCTACCGATGTCTGGTTATCAGCTGCTGTTGAAAATACTTGAGATTTAGAGCTTGGAATTGTTGTATTTCTTTCAATTAATTTTGTTGCTACTCCTCCTAAAGTTTCAATTTCAAGAGAAAGAGGAATAACATCTAGAAGTAAAACATCACGAACATCACCTTGAAGAACTCCAGCCTGAATAGCAGCTCCTAGAGCTACAACTTCATCTGGATTAATAGAATGGTTCGGATCTTTTCCAAATAGTTTTTTTACAGCTTCGTTAATTGCAGGCATTCTTGTTTGTCCTCCAACTAAAATAACTTCATCAATTTCAGAAATTTCAAAAGGAGAAGCTTTAATAGCTCTTTCTGTTATTTCAATCGAGCGAGTTATATATTCTTCTGCTAATGATTCTAACGTAGCCCGAGTCATTTTAAGTAATAAATGTTTAGGACCAGATGAATCTGAAGTTATAAATGGAATATTAATCTCTGATTCCATTGTTGTTGAAAGTTCGTGCTTTGTCTTTTCTGCTGCTTCTTTTAGTCTTTGAAGAGCTAAAACATCTTTGGTTACATCAATACCTGATTCTTTTTTATATTCGTCAGCTATCCATTTAATAATCTTTTGGTCTATATCTTCACCACCCATATGACTATCTCCATCTGTAGATTTAACTTCTATAACATCATCTCCAACTTCAAGGACGGAAATATCAAAAGTTCCTCCACCAAAATCATAAACTGCTATCTTTTCATTTTTCTTAGTATTAAAACCATAAGCTAAAGCAGCCGCTGTTGGTTCGTTAATAATACGCTTAACATCAAGTCCAGCAATAATTCCTGCATCTTTTGTTGCTTTACGCTGAGCATCATTGAAATAAGCTGGAACGGTGATAACTGCTTCTGTGATTTTTTCACCAAGCTTTGTTTCAACGTCAGCTTTAATTTTACCTAAAATTTCAGCTGAAATTTTTTCTGGACGCAACCAATTATCCCCCATTTTAACTTCAACTCCACCATTTTCTCCTTTTCTTATTTTATATGGAATTGTTTTTTCATCTTTTTGAATTTCTGGATCGTTATAAAGATGACCAATAAAACGCTTAATACCATAAACGGTATTCTCTGGGTTAGTAACAGCCTGACGCTTAGCTAAGAGTCCTACCATCCTATCTCCTTTTTTAGTAATAGCTACAACAGAAGGAGTAGTCCTTGCTCCTTCAACATTTTCAACAATTTTAGGTTGTCCACCTTCTATAATAGCAACAGCACTATTTGTTGTTCCTAAATCTATTCCAATTATTTTTGACATATTTTTTCTAACTCATTTTAATTTATTCTTCAATGAGTTATAAATTAATTATAATGATTAATAAATTATTTATTTAGATATTTAAAATATCTGAAGGTTATTATATACCTATATGTTATTTTTGACAAGTATTTCGCGAGCACTAAATACTTGTAAAAAGCATATAATAGTATTATAATAATTAATATGACAAAAAAACCATCAATTCAAAAGGCTATTTTAAAAACTATATCTCAAAAAAAGGCTATTTCAATGAAATCTATCAAAGAAGATATTAAAGATACTACTTATTATAAGGATAAAAATCGAGCTAATACGGTTGATAAGCAAAAATTAAATTACGCAATTACCCGTTCTGTTAATAATCTTCTTAGTGGTGGACTTATTGAATCTCTTAATTCTGAGCGTAGCCGGTATTTTCGTTTAACTGAAAACGGTAAACAAAAACTTAATAACATAATTTTAGAATCTGATTTAAGCTTAGTCTCAACTAAATGGGATGGTTTTTGGCGAGTAATTTTACTTGATCTTCCCGAAGAAAGAAAAAGTGAAAGAGAAGCTTTGCGGTATTTATTAAAAAAAGCTGGATTTTTTTGTGCTAAAAATTCTGTTTGGATTTCAATGTACCCCTTTGAACATTTATTTATGAATATAAAAAAAGATTTAAATTTATCTACCGAAATGATGATTTTAGTGACAGATAAAATAGATGAAAAAACTGAAAAAGAATTTTTTTCTATCTGTGGAATAAAACTTTAAAAAAGTAAGATTTTATTTTACTCTTTTTTTAGAGAATTAGAGGTAGGTTTATATTCATAAATATTAACACTAGCTGGACGAATTACTCGCCCTATTTCTGATAAGTTAGCTGGATTTTTTATTTCATATCCTACTTGTAGAATTTCAGCGACAGTATGATCTTTTTCTTTTTCTTTTGTATTTATTATTTTTATTGAATGATGAATTTGCGGATTAAATGGTACATCTATCGTTTCTATTTTCTCTATTCCAGAAGCTGAAAGACCATTTAAAAACTGTTGATAAATATGTTCAATACCTGTTCTCCATTCTTTACCAACTTTCTGCCAAGCATCTTTATTATTAAAAGCCATACTGAAACTATCAAGGACCGGTAATAAATTAATTATCATATTTTCCTTAGCTAATAGAGAGCTACTATTTCTAATTTGCTCTAATTCTTTTTGAAGATTAACATAATCAGCCTTAGCTCTTTGCCAACCAACTAAATAATTTTCTTTTTCTTGACGACAAAGTTTTAAATCATTGCGAAGTTTTTTTATTTTATCTTTATTACTCAAATCTTCTCCCTCTTCTGTACTCTCAACAAAATCAACATCATTAATAATCTCCGAATCGAGAGAATCATTTTGAGAAGCATCTATATCTTTTTTCTTATTTTTCATAACTTTTCCAGTATACAGAAAATAAAATTTTTTGCAAAATAAAAAACCACCCCATAAGCAAGACCTATGGGGTGGTTTTTTATTTATCGTTTACTCCATTGTGGGGCTTTGCGGGCTTTTTTGAGTCCGAATTTTTTTCGTTCTTTTCTACGAGGATCACGCTTAAGCATTTTAGCTTTCTTTAAGGTATCACGAAGTTCTTCATCAAAAATTATTAAACACCTAGCAATACCATGACGACAAGCTTCAGACTGAGAATGGATTCCACTTCCCTTTGTCGTTATAACTACTTCAAATTTTTGAGATGAATTAGCTGTTTCAAAAGCTCCAGTGATTATTTTCTTTAACTCAGCTGTTGGAAAATATATATCTAATTCTTTTCCATTAATTAAATATGAAGTTTTAGTTGCTTTATAAAGTTTAACAACAGCTGTAGCCGTTTTTCGACGACCAACAGCTCTAATATATTCTTTTTTTGATTTCTTTTCTGCCATAAATATTATTCTTTAATTATTAATCTTTTCATCATTAAAGGTCTTAATTTATTATTTGGAAGCATTCCACGAATAGCTAACCTATATAATTCTGCCCATCCTTTTTTATCAATAATTTTTGCATTTGTTTCTGATCTTAATCCTCCAGGATAACCTGTATAATGAGTATGCAAAGTTTCTGATTTTCTTTTCTCACTCATTTTTGTTTTTGAAACATTTTCAATAGTAACAAAAACATCAGCTACTTTATTAGCCACATAATCTGCTTCTGTCTTACCCATTAATATTTTAGCTACAGAAGAGGCAACACGGCCTAAAATCTTATCAGTAGCATCTATTGTATATCTTTTAGTCATAAATTAAATAAACTCAATTATAGCCATTTTACTAGCATCTCCTGCTCGACGAGGCAATTTAGTAATGCGTGTATAACCCCCAGTACGATCTTTGTATTTTGGAGCAATATCATCAATTAACTTGCTGGATTCTTTTTTAAGATTATATAAACGAGAAATAACTAAGCGACGAGAAGAAAGAGTTCCAACATTAGCTTTTGTTATTAATTTTTCAATCATCGGTCTAAGCTCTTTAGCTTTAGCTTCTGTAGTTTCAATTTTACCATGTGCTATAAGAGCCAAAGCTAAACCTTTTAAAAGAGCATTCCTTCCATTTTTCTTTCTTCCAAATTTTCTTACATTATTGTGATGTCTCATATCTAAATAAATTATTATCTAATAACAAGCTAATTATTTTAAGGAAAGCCCAGATTTCTCTAAGATATCTTTAATTTCTTGAATTCCCTTATTACCTATCCCTTCAATCTCTAATAAATCCTCTTTTTTCTTACGAGCAATACCTCCGATAGTTCTGATATTAGCTCCAATTAAGGCATTAAGTGTTCGGGTTGAAAGATTCAATGTTTCAATTCTAGTTTTTAATATATCAGTAAACTTACTTTCTTCTTTTTTCTTTTCTTCCTCTTTCATTTCTGTTTCTTCATTTTTTTCAAGTTTATTATCATTTATTTTAGGAGCAATAACAAAACCAGCAATTGCTTGTAATTGCTCTACCATAATTGTTATAGCTTGTTCGAGGGCTTCGTGAGGAGTTAGAGTCCCATCCGTTTCAATTGTCATTCTTAGTCTATTGTGATTTGTTTTATCTCCTACACGCATATTTTCAATTTCATAAGAAACTCGTCTAATAGGTGTAAAAATAGCATCGATAGCGATAACTCCAACTTCTGTTTTAGTTTTTTGATGCATATCCTTAGATACAAAACCTAAACCTCTCTCAACGGTCATTTCTATAGAAAGTGTAGTTTTACTAGTAACTTCAGCTATATATAAATCTTTATTCAAAATTTCAACTTGACCAGTAGCTTCAATATCAGAAGCTGTAACCTTTTGTGGTCCTTTAACTGAAAGTTTTATCACTTGCGGTTCGTCTGTTAATAAACGAAAACGAATTTGTTTTAAATTTAATAAAATAGTGATAACATCTTCTTTAACTCCATCAATTACTGAAAACTCATGGTCAACGCCGTCAATTTTAAAAGAAGTAATAGCTGAACCAACAAGAGAAGATAAAATAATTCGACGAAGTGAATTACCTAGAGTATGTCCATACCCTGGATAAAGACCATCAATCTCGTAAACACCTTTTGTCCCTTTTTCTTCAACGATAGATAACTTTGAAGGTAATATAATATTTAAATCAGACATATAATATATTAGAAAGCTAAAAGCTTAAAAATTACTTATTAAAAAAACCAATGCATAATAATATTAACGACTATAAAATTCAAGCACTGTATTAAGATCAAAAAAACCTTCCTCTCCTTTTGGTTTACCTTGAACTGAACCAGAAAGAGTATTCGTACTAAATTTTAACCAATTCGGTATTGTATATTCTTCCATTTTCTTAGCAATATCACTGAATAATTGGTTTTTGGAACTTCCAGCACGAACAGCAATATTATCTCCAACTTTAACACGTCGTGAAGCAACTTTAGTTTTAGTGCCATTTACAATTATGTGACCATGGGAAACCATTTGTCTAGATAATCGACGAGTATGAGCAAGACCAATTCTATAAACTATATTGTCTAAACGAGATTCAAGTAATTCAAAAAGGTATTCATTCGTGGGCTCTCCTTTATGTTTAACTGCTTCTTTTATATAATTTGACAGTTGTTTTTCACTTATTCCATACATAAAACGAACTTTCTGTTTTTCTCTGAACTGCAAAGCGTAGTTAGATGGTCGTCTTGGTCTTCTTCCTTTTAAGGCTTTCGCGTGACGAGCTTCAGATAAAATAAACTTGGGTGTTTGACATTTTTCAAACACTCCAGATCCTAGGCGACGACACATTTTATATTTTTTAACTGCTTTCATATTTTATATTTTATAAGATAAAAAATTATTTTAATTTATACTCTTCGTGGCTTTTTAGGTTTTGGCCCGTTATGTGGTACAGGAGTTACATCATGTATCTCTGAAATTTCAATATCATACGCCATAAAAGCTCTAATTGTTGGTTCGCGACCACTACCAACCCCACTAACTTTTACATCAACTTCTTTAATTCCAATCATTTTAGCTTTTTCACCTATAGTTGACCCAGCTTTTGAAGCAGCAAATGGAGTTCCCTTTTTTGCTCCTTTAAAACCAAGTGCTCCTGATGAAGTCCAAAAGAGAGTGTTACCTTTTTTATCAGAAAGAGAAACCTTCGTATTATTAAAGGTAGCTTCAATGTGTAATGTTCCTGAAACAAATTTCTTTTTAGAAGCTTTACCTTTTTTCTTGGGAGTACTTTTAACAGCATCACTTTTAGGTAATGGATCAATTTCCTCTTTTTTTGTTACTATTTTTATTTTTCCCATATTTTATTAATTAAAGCTACAATTTCCAAGTATAAATTCTAAGTTTTTTCAGCTTTTCGTTTACCACTACTCATAGTTCTACGAACATTTCCACGAACTGTACGAGAATTTGTTTTAGTCCTTTGCCCCCTTACTGGTAAACGACGAGAATGACGAATTCCTCTATATGTTTTAATATCTTTTAATCTTTTTATATTAGATGAAATTTCACGCTTTAAGGAACCTTCAATCGTCATTGCTTCAATAATTTTACGAATAGTATTTTCTTGTTCTGGCGTTAATTTATCACCCTTAAGATTAGAATCTATCTTAGCCTCTTCTAATATTTTTTGAGCTCGTGAAATTCCAATACCATAAAGGCTGGTTAATGCAATATCTAAATGTTTATTATTTGGGATGGTTATACCTAATATTCTCATAATTTTATTGTCTTTGTTTGTGTTTAGGATTAGAACAAATAACACGAAGATGGCGTTTTCGTTTTACTATTTTACAATTAGTACAAATTTTTTTAACAGCTGTTCTTTTCTTCATTTTATTATAACGTGAAAGAAAAATATAGGGCTTCTACCCCTTTATTTTATCTAAAACACTACCGAATTATATTACACTATTTAAAAATAAATGCAAGTTTTCCAATGAAATAATAATTAATTTCTTCTAATAATTCTACCCTTTCCACCATATGGATCTAAAATAACTTCCACCCTATCTCCAATTAATACTTTAATTCTATGTATCCTCATCTTACCAGAAAGATAAGCAATGATAATCTTATCATTGCCAATATCTACCCGAAAGAGTGTATTGGGGAGAGCTTCTACTACTGTGCCCATCGTGTTATTGTCGTTTTGAATCATTTATACTTTTTATAATAACAAAAAAATAATTAATCGTCAATTTTATAAAACATTAATTTTTATTTTTGAAGGATCTAATGGTAATGTTAATTGCCATGGAGGAAATATTTTTACACTAGCATCTTTTATACCAACATAGTCTTTAAAAATTATAGGGAGTTCTTTTTTGGAAATTCCTAATAAATTTTTCTTCAATTGAATTAAATCTGGATTCCAAGTCAAATTTAATTTACCACTTAAAGTAAAAGATAATAATTTTAAATCTTTATTAATTTCTTGGTTTTTATCACTAAATTCAAATGATAATTTATTCAGTCCTGTTATCTGAATAGTTTTTAATTCTTTAACTGGAGTTTTTGCTAATAAGGTTTTTAAAATAACATTATTTAATTCTGATTTTCTTAACAAAACGACAGAAAGGGTTCCTGAAACTGCAACATCAGCAGTCGGCGTAATTGATAAAATATTTTTATTATCTATCTTATATGAAAAATTTGAAGCTTGTGGATAAAAAATATAATCTTTAGGAATAAGTAAACTTGCTTTTTTGGTAAGTTGATCTTTTAAAATACTATTGTTATTTAATTTTCCCTCATCGTTTTTACTTAATGAATAATATAAACCTTGAGCACCTCCAACAAGAGCAGTCTTTGCTTTACCATAAATTTTTTTATACTTACTCGTCCCCCTGAAAGCATTAATATAAAAATCAGTAGGATCTCCATTGTAAACCTTACCAGGTAAAAATGAAGTAATATTAACAGTTATTTTACCTGGAATAATTTTATTTTTAATTAAAGTAAAACCAGGTATGTGAACAGATTCATCCGTTAAATAAACTTTACCATTTTCATCAGATAAATAAGTATCAGCCGGTAAGAATTCTTTTTTCTTGCTGTTTTTATTGTAAATAATAATTTTTCCCCTAGCTTTCTGTGAAATTTTTTTTGACTCTGAAAGAGATATCTTCTCTGACTTATTACCAGCTACGATCATCACCTCAAAAGGAATTTCAGCTTTTAAATTTTTAGAAGCTTTAAATAACTTTTTATTCAAGAAAAAAGATTGCTGTTTTTTGACTATATTAATATTGGTATTTCTAAAAAAGATAGAACCCCAGAAACCTACTCCAATTAGAATAGATAAAAAAAACAAAATAAGAATATAAATACTAAAATTTTTTTTCTTATTTATTAATTTAGGATTTCTTGATATTTTTCTAGTTGTAGTTTTTTTTCTCTTGGTTACTCTTTTAACAACAATACTATCAGAATGTTGATAATCGAGTTTAATTCTTTTCTTAACTTTTATATCTTCAATTATTTTTCTATTCATATTGTTTATTTTTTTTGATTATTGAGACCGATTCAATCATTAAAAATGGGTCGTGAATTATCTTTTCGTTATATTTACAAATATTTAAAAATTCAGACCCTCTTATTGGAATAACTTTACATTTATGTTTAATAGTCATCGCTTGAATAAACTTTTCATTATTAATAACACTAGAAAAATAATCTATTATATCGAAGTTAGCAATTAAAAATATTGTATCTGGAAGAGCTAAAGTGTAAGGAAGATTTTTAATACATTCTCGAAAAGATTCACTCCAGGAAGATTCTGCTGATTTAAAAAGAGGAGCTACTTCTTCTTCTTTTTCTTTTGATAAATAACCCGAACTATATAAATTAAAGAGTTCTTTAGCGTCTCGCAATTCTATTTCTAACTTGCTGCTAATATATTTTAAAAATGTTTTTTTACCAAAAGGAAAAGATAAAGTATCTTTTAGAGTTCCCTTAGAGACAATTCCAACTTCAGTAATTTCTCCTCTAATATTAAGTAATAGATAGGAATCAGGACTAATATATTTATTACGAATAGAGAAATAATAATCAGAGATAAAAGAAGAAAAAGAGATTGGTATTTCATGGTATGTTTTTAAAATGACTTTACGTATTTTATCTAGGAAAAATTTCTGAGAAAAAGACGTAATCATACTAATTTCAACTGATTTCGTTTTTGAACCTAATGGAGATTCTACTTGATATCCATTGAGAGACACTTTCATAATAAAATGTTCTATAATTTCAAGTTTATTGTAAATGGTATTATTTTTTTTACTATGAGTTATCATAGTCTTTTTTATTTCTTTTTTAATTAAATCTTCTGCTATTTTCTTAGTAAAAATAAAAGAACTCTCTTTTTTTATTTTTACAATTTTAGTTTCTGATGAATACCAAGGTGAAGTAACTACACAAACTATTCTATCTGGAAGAGTAGAATTAATTTTAAAAAGTTTATTAATTGTTAAGCTAAGAGCTCTAAGCATACTCCTTGTGAATAAGCTTGAGTCAATTTTATTTTCATTATAGTTTATTTCAGTACGGACAGAATCTATAATACATGGTGTTTCTTTAGTATCATTGGGAATGTTAATAACAGCTCCTCCAACACTACCAGAACCAATATCAAAAATAGCGACAGTTTCCTTATTCTTTTTTCCTTCAAATAAAAATCCCATTATACTTGTATTATACTACAGGATTTTAAAAAAGTATAAGAAAAAATATGATTATTCTAATATCGCCTTAATTCTACGAATACCAGAAGCCACAGCTTCTTCTTTTATAATTTTAAAATGACCTAATTCCCTAGTATTATCAATATGAGGACCTCCACAAAATTCTTTTGAATATATATTTCCATTATTATCCTCTATCAAATAAACAGATACTATCTCTGGGTATTTTTTAGCAAATTCCATTTCTGCTCCAATTTTTTCTGCATCTTTTAGAGACATTTCTTTTTTCATTATACTAAGATCTTTTTTTATTTTATCATTTACCCAATTTTCAACTCCTTCTTTTTCTTCATCTGTTAGTTTATGGTCACAAAGGAAATCTATTCGTAAACGTTTCTCGTTTATATTACTACCTTTTTGTTTTATGTTTGAATCAACAACAGCTTGAAGTCCTGCTAATAACAAATGGTGAGCAGTATGAAGTTTAATAGTGTTTTTATCATGATTTGTTAATCCTCCTTTAAACATTCCAGCTGAAGATGTTTGAGAAAGTTTTTGGTGCTCTTTCATTTTTTCTTTAAAATCTTTTAAATCTATCTTCATTCCTTTTTCTTTAGCTAATTCTTGAGTTAGCTCAATAGGAAAACCATAAGTAGTGAATAAAATAAATGGATCAATTCCTTTCTCAAATTCTTTCAAACCTTTTTCTAATGTTTTCTTGAATTTATATTCTTCTTCTTTTATGATTCCCTTATCGTCCAATTTATAGATACCATCATAGAAATTTTTATAATTATCTATAATAATTTGTAATGATCTTTTATTAGAAAATTTAACAGCTCTTCTTATAAGCCTTCTAAGGATATATCCCGCTCCTGTATTAGCTGGTTTTATTCCATCTGAGATAATAAATAATGATGCACGAATATGATCAATAACAATTCTTTCTCTTTTACTTTTTTCGCCAGAAAAAATATCTGTATCATAAACACTTTCTTTTTTTTGAATTATTGAAACTAATCTTTCTAATCCCATTCCTGTATCAATTCCTAACATTGGTAATTTTGTTAATTTTGCTATTCCTTTATCCAATTCTTCACGAGACCCATCACATAAATATTCATTAAAAACAATATTCCAAATCTCTACATCTTCACCTAATATATTTTTACAATAAATTTCAGTTGTTGGACCACATGGACCAGAATCTCCAGTAGGACCCCAAAAAACATCTTCACCTTCTTTTCTTATATCTTTTATTCCTAATTCTTCCCAGTAATTTAATGATTTTTCGTCAGCTGGTAAGTTTTCATTACCTTTATAAACACTGACATAAGAAATTTCTAATTTCATTTCTTTAGTAATAAATTCATATGCGTATTGTATTGCTTCTTTTCTGCCGTAGCCTCCAAAAGAAAAATTTCCAAGCATTTCAAAAAATGTAAGATGGGTATTATCCCCAACTTCATCTATGTCCCCTGTTCTAATACATTTTTGAACAGTAACGACATTTTTTGATTTAAATTTTTC
>VAPM010691878.1_pt1 | contig 26764 bp, 29 predicted proteins | sample 3395091 | NCBI WGS metagenome assembly VAPM01 (sample SAMN08290445, study PRJNA428436) | hydrothermal vent metagenome | isolation source: Deep-sea hydrothermal vent chimney 3 | place: Pacific Ocean: Juan De Fuca Ridge
TCAATATGAGTCCAGGGCTTGTTGAGTACGTGTTTGTAGAAAAACTTAAGACCATACAGATCAAGCTTAACGGTACTCCAGGAATGTGACTTTAAAAGTGCATTGAAATAACTGAGCAATTGTTGTTCAGATAGATCATTGATATCATAATATAAAATATTCAGAAATTCGTCGCATTCCACGTGAATAGGCCTCAATGGTCTTCGGCTGAAGGCCTTTAAGGTTAAGATGTTTAAGAAGTTTTCATGATTTAGCTTGAATATTGATTGATTAGATGATGTCATAGTAACTTCGTATTTATGGAGTGAGACCTCCTTGCAATATAAGGAGGCGAGGTTACATTTTAGGATATAACTGGGGTGAGTGCTTTTTCTCCGCGATAGCGGCTTCGTCCAGCAATGTAATTAACGCAGACTTGCTGCCACGCGTTATGTTTTAAAAAAAATTAGCAACAAATATAAAATCACCAAACAATATGTCTTCTTACAACAAATGACTATGGATGTTAAATTCAAACTAATTGAAAAAGCCAATATTGAGATAATATTACCATTATTAAATGAGCTTGATCCTTCTATTCCAGAGGAAGTATTAAGCTTACGGTTATCTGAAATGGTTAAAAGTGGATATGAATGTATCGGTATATTCAATGAAAGAAAAATAATCGGTATCTGTGGAATTTGGACTCTTGTTAAGTACTACATAGGTAAGCACATAGAGCCTGATAATGTGTATATTAGGGCTAATTATAGAGGTTTAGGAGTTGGCAGAAAACTTGACTCTTGGTTAAAAAATCTTGCTGTATCACGTGGTTGTAAAGTGATAGAGCTTAACTGCTACATCAAAAACAAAAAAGGAAATGAGTTTTGGGAAGCTAACGGCTACAAGGCCATTGGTATGCACTATCAAAAGAAATTGGAAAGTTAAATGCGTGATAAAAACACCAGCTATTTAAACCTTTGTGTTTTAAGGTAAAATGGAAAAATCATGAATAGCCAATTAGCAAATATTTCGAAAGTATGGCCAACTATTAAAGCTGTATTTTCCGTGCCGCACTCTGAAAAAGAATACCGGGCGCTAGTTAAAACGCTAGATTGTTTAGTTGATGAAGTAGGAAATAATGAAAATTATAAATTAGCCCCTGTCATGGAAACAATCGGAAATCTAATAAAAAATTATGAAGACAGAAAACACCAAATAAAAAAAGCATCGCCTGTAGATGCTTTAAAATATCTCATGCAAGAGCATGGGTTGAAACAATCTAATTTAAAAGAAATAGGAAGCCAAGGTGTTGTATCCGAAATTTTATAGGGTTTTTCTCCCTCAGCCCCCACACCACCCATCATGCAGCTTCGCAATAGGCGGTTCGGGCATGTCCCTCATGGTATCGCAATGTGTAAATCCCTGAGTATGCTAATGGCAACTGACGCGGACGGACATGGAGGTAGAAGATGCGGGGCAGATATATTGCTCCTGCAATATCTGCATTTCCGCCATCCATGGCGGTCAAAAAGCGAAGGCTCCCCTGTAGTGGGGATGATAGGGGTTCTAGATTTGCCCTACCCGCAAGGGGAACTGACTGTCTATGAGGGACGCAATGCCTCCGCAGGTGTTACTTGGCAAAGATATTTTCGTAAACCTTGAGCTGGAGCAAGTTTATAATGAGAGGTACTTTTGTTACCTCAAGCGGCTCAGCAGCTAATATTATTGGCATGGTCACTTCGGATTAGAATTGTCAATTTGGTATGTAAAGAAGTGTGGTGCAACGCTATACACTTTGTTTATACTCTAGAATAATTAAACACATGCAGGTGCGTCTTCTCAGAAGGCGTTAGTAATGCTTGAGCCGTATACAGGGAAACTTGTACGTGTGGTTCTGAGGGAGGAAAGGGGTCGTGAGGCCTCCGACCTACCCGGTGCCTCCTTGAAAGTGTATGCATATTGTTCTAAAATCGTATGCATATCTTAAGGAGAAACGTATGAGAACCACCTTAGATCTACCCGAAAACCTACTCACCGAGGCGATGAAGGTCACCCATACCGACACGAAAACGGCTGTTATCGTCAGAGCTCTTGAAGAATTAGTAAGGAAATCAAAGATTTCCGATATTAAGAAGTATCGTGGAAAAATTGATTTGGATATCAATCTTAACGAGTTAAGAGATCGTCACTAATGGAAGTATTAGTTGATACCTCAATCTGGATTGACTATTTCAAGGCTGGCGATAACTCCAAAGACTTGGATTATCTAATCGATGAGAACCTTATCGTCACCAACGATATCATCCTCGCTGAATTAATCCCATACTTGAGGATTAAAAGACAGACTAAAGTCATTAAGCTACTTCACGAGATAAATAGAATTTCATTATCTATTCACTGGGAAGAGCTAATAGAATATCAAGTAAAGTGTTTAAAGGGCGGAGCGAATGGAGTGGGCATCCCTGATTTGATTATTGCTCAGAATGCTAAGCAAAATAACTGTAAGGTTTACTCTCTTGATAAACATTTTCGGCGATTGAATCAGGTATTAAAAATTAAGCTTTATGGAAAAAAAGGCTAACCACAGCATGCATGTCGCAGTTCAAGCATCTTACAATAAAAACATAGAAAGTTTGCACGTAGAATTTATTTTATACTTACAAAAAAATAAACTAAATTAGACATACAAAAGACACGCTAGTTATTTAGGCGTCATGTGAAAAAAATTAAACAACTAGGAAATAGAAAATGGGCACGTATATTCCAGCTACAGTTTGGATACTAAGTGCAGGTATTTGTTATTACATAGCAAAAAAGAAAAACATAAAACCAACTGTATTATGGAATTTGGTTTTTGTATTATTAGGGCCAATAGCAATACCGATTATTTTATCTGCAAAAAATAGAGCCAAATAAAGGTATTAAGAGCAATCTAATATTTTAAAAAAATACTTAAAAGTTAAAAGTTAAAAGTTAAAAGTTAAAAGTTAAAAGTTAAAAGTTAAAAGTTAAAAGTTAAAAGTTACATTATCACATAATCGGGTAAGGGCCAATTTCTCTCTGGCCCTCCCCGCACCACCGTACATGCGGGTCCGCATACGGTGCGGCGAGCTCGATTCCTGTTAGGTTGGTTTCTATAGATATTCAACAAGCGTTGAAGTTAGCGCTTGATTACAATATTTACGCATATGATGCTTACTTTTTGCAATGTGCAAAACAACTTTCGTCTCCGTTAATAACGCTTGATAAGCGTATGAAGAAAATTGCACGAGACCTAAATATTGAAACAGTGGAGTAAATAGAATGAAAGTATTTACTTATTCAAAAACACGTCAGAATCTATCAAATTTTAAAAACTGCCCAAAAGAAGAAGTTGAAATCCGTCGAAGAGATGGAGCCATATTTTCTTTGGCATCAAAAAAAGAGAAAACAAAATCCCCGTTTGATGTCCCAGGAATAAAAACAAAAGCTTCAACCCAAAACATACTTGATGCAGTGAAGAAGTCTAGAATGGGCTAACGAATAAAATTAGATCGTGAGAGTGGCGAGGCATAAGGAGTGACCCACGATCTGAACTGTTTGTTGGATAACTGTCCACCCTCAAGCATAAATTAAATAGCCCCTTTTAGGGGCTTTCATACACTACCCGTGGCGACGGGTGGTTATTCTTGCACCGCAGACAAAACCTCAAACACCGGTATTTTTTCTCAACGGAGCAGCAACCAAAGAGTTAAAACGGAATATCGTCATCAAAATCATCTCTGACCGGGCTGGCTGGAGGTGCAGATTGGGCTGACTGCTGAGCCGGAGCGGGTGAACTCATGTTGTTATTTCTGGGGGCCGCGCCAGCAAAATCACCACTGCCTCCCCCTCGCGAATCCAGCATTTGCATATCATTCACCACTATTTCTGTGGTGTATCGATCTGCTCCGGTATTTTTGTCTTGCCATTTTCGAGTTTGCAAGCGCCCTTCAATATAAATTTTTGAGCCTTTTTTCAAATATTCTCCGGCAATCTCAGCCAAGCGCGCATAAAAAACCAGGTTGTGCCATTCCGTGCGTTCTTGCTGCTCTCCGGTTTGCTTGTCACGCCAGCTATCCGTTGTTGCCAGTGCCAAATTAGTCACCGCAGCCCCGCTAGACATATACCTGATTTCGGGATCTTTTCCCAAATTGCCAATCAAGATCACTTTGTTTATACCTCTGGCCATTTTTTTCTCCTTATACTATCTTTATATCTTATCAATTACGACACAGGCTCAGCGTCGGCAATAGAAAACTTTTCTAACTCAGTGACATCAACGATCTGGTTATCTACTTTTAAATAAGCAACACCATCTTCAGCAATCACCACCACTTCAGCTACTCCGGTGACCTGATTGAGCCGTGCAGCTAGCTGTTCGCTTTCTTCTTCACTGATTTCACCTACCTTGATCATGTGCGTACCGAAGTACTTTGGATTACGCATAGAGGCGGCAACTAAAAACCACACCAGCGTAATAAAAGCTGAAAACATAAATACGCTGGCGATACCGGCTACACCATAAAGCCAGCCTCCGGTGATACCGCCAACAAAGGCACCCAAAAACTGGCTACTGGAATAGACTCCCATCGCCGTGCCTTTTTTATCCGCTGGTGCTGTTTTAGCAATCAACGACGGCAAAGAGGCTTCCAAAACATTAAAGGCGATAAAAAACAGGAGCAACGATGCAAATATACCGATCACTGAGGTGTAGCCCCAGGCTAGACCAAGCTGTGCTACACCAATCAATACAACAGCACTGACAAAAACTTGCTTCATTCGCCGCTGTTTTTCAGCCCGTATAATTAAGGGCACCATCGCGCCCATTGAAATCAGCATCACGGCTAAGTAAATCATCCAGTGGCTTTCTACTGCCAACTGGGCGTGATCTCGCAAGGCCAGAGGCAGCACCACAAAGGTAGCGGTCAAAATCATGTGCAAAGCAAAAATGCCAAAATCAAGCCGCAGTAACTGCCTATCACCCAAAATAGCTTTAAACTGAGCCGGTACCGGCTCAGCATCACGATGGAAATCACTACGCTCAGGATTCGGTACCACATATTTCACCACGGCAATGCCACCAATAGCAAGTATCGCGGTAAGCCAAAAAATACCTGAAACACCAATCCAGGTATTCAATATCGGGCCAGCAATTAGAGCAATACTGAAAGACACGCCAATGCTCATACCAATCACGGCCATGGCTTTAAGCCGGTGTTCTTCGCGAGTTAAATCTGCGGCCAACGCCATGATGGTTGCGGCAATCGCACCAGCACCCTGTATCGCTCTACCGATCACCACACCCATGGCGGTATCGGCTGTTGCAGCAACCACACTGCCTATAGCAAAAATAATTAAGCCGGCAATAATGACCGGCTTTCTGCCAATGCGATCCGACAACATACCAAAGGGTATTTGCAAGAGGGCTTGAGTCAAACCATACATCCCCACCGCCAGGCCAATCAACAGGGGAGTCGACCCCGCCAACTCTTCTGCATAAAGCGAAAAAACAGGCAAAATCATGAACAACCCCAGCATTCGCAACATAAATATGGATGCCAGTGAATACGCTGCTTTTTTTTCTATGGGGGTCATTCCGGCCTTATTTGTCATTATTTTTATTCTTTTTTGCTTTGCTTATGTACCAAGGAAGCGCGTATATTAGCAGGTTGCCTGATGACTTACGACACGGAACATTACCTTAAAAATATGGACAAAATATCAATTCGCGGCGCACGTACGCATAACCTCAAAAATATCAACATTGACCTGCCTCGAGATAAGCTTATTGTCGTCACTGGATTATCCGGCTCTGGAAAATCTTCATTGGCCTTCGATACGATCTATGCAGAAGGTCAGCGTCGTTACGTTGAATCTTTATCCAGTTATGCACGGCAATTTTTATCCGTCATGGAAAAACCTGATATCGATCATATCGAGGGCTTATCTCCGGCGATTTCTATTGAGCAAAAGTCAACCTCGCATAATCCTCGTTCCACCGTCGGCACCGTGACCGAAATTCACGACTATTTACGATTATTGTATGCTCGTGTTGGTATCCCTCGTTGCCCGGATCATGATGTCAGTCTGGAATCCAAAACCATCTCGCAAATGGTGGATCAAGTTCTGGCGCTTCCTGAGGGTACTAAAACCATGTTGCTTGCACCCGTAGTGCAAAATCGCAAAGGTGAACATTTGCAATTATTGGAAAGTTTACGCAGCCAGGGGTTTATCCGGGCAAAAATCAACGGGGACGTTGTTGAGCTAGATCAACCCCCTAAGCTTGATTTGAGAAAAAAACACAACATCGAAGTCGTCATTGATCGCTTTAAAATACGCCCGGATATTCAGCAACGTTTAGCCGAGTCCTTTGAAACGGCGCTTAATCTCAGCGAAGGCATCGCCCTCGTCAGTTTTATGGATGCTAAAGATAAGCAACCTGACATGCTGTTTTCGGCAAAATTTGCCTGCCCCCATTGCGGTTACAGCATTAGTGAACTGGAACCCCGACTCTTCTCTTTTAACAGCCCGACGGGCGCTTGTCCGGAATGTGATGGACTGGGTGTCGCCCAGATATTTGATGTCAAACGAGTGGTATTGCATCCTGAATTATCCTTGGCTGCCGGTGCCGTACGCGGTTGGGATCGGCGTAATAATTATTATTTTCAAATGATTTCGTCGCTGGCTCGGCATTATAAATTTGATATCGATGCCCCATTCGAAAAACTGACAAAAAAAATCCGAAATATTATTTTACAGGGCAGTGGGAAACAGGTTATTAAGTTTACCTATTATAACGATAGAGGTAAAAAAAATACTAGGGAGCACAGTTTTGAAGGTGTCATTCCTAATATGCAACGGCGTTATCGTGAGACCGAATCCAATACCGTGCGTGAAGAACTGGCTAAGTACCTTAGTACAGAATCCTGCCCCTCCTGTCATGGTGCACGTCTGCGCCTGGAAGCGCGCAATGTCTTTATAGAGGATCAAACCCTACCGGAACTGGCAGCCCTGTCTATTGAAAAAGCCGTCGATTTTTTTGAACAACTTGATTTGCCAGGACAACGGGGTGAAATTGCCACAAAAATTACCAAAGAAATTGCACAACGGCTGAGTTTTTTAGTTAACGTCGGCTTGGATTATCTCAATCTGAATCGCAGTGCCGATACGCTATCGGGCGGAGAAGCTCAACGTATCCGTTTAGCCAGCCAAATTGGTGCGGGACTGGTTGGGGTGATGTATGTTTTAGATGAACCCTCTATCGGCTTGCATCAAAGAGACAACCAAAAACTACTCGACACCTTGATTTATCTGCGTGACATTGGTAATACCGTCATCGTTGTCGAACATGATGAAGAAGCTATTCACAGCGCCGATTATGTAATCGATGTGGGCCCCGGCGCGGGAGTGCATGGTGGACACATTGTCGCCGCAGGCACACCTGATGAAGTCATTAATAACCCCGCTTCACTTACCGGCCAATACTTGTCTGGCAAACGTGAGATCAGCATTCCAAACGAAAGAATGAGTTCTCAACGAGAAGAAAGCATTGCCATTAAAAATGCCCGCGGCAACAATCTGAACGGAGTGGATGTCAATATCCCCATTGGCGTATTTACTTGTATTACCGGGGTTTCGGGGTCTGGGAAATCAACGTTGATCAACGATACACTTTACCGTCATGCCGCCCTCAGCATCAATGGTGCAGGTGAAACCCCGGCTCCCTGCGATGAAATCACCGGCCTGGATTTATTTGACCGCATCGTCGACATCGATCAAAGTCCAATTGGCCGCACACCCCGATCCAATCCCGCGACCTATTCGGGTCTGTTTACACCCATACGGGAACTTTTTGCCGGAACGCATGAAGCGCGTGCACGGGGTTATTCACCAGGCCGATTTAGTTTCAATGTCAAAGGCGGACGCTGTGAAGCTTGCCAGGGAGATGGCGTCATCAAGGTTGAAATGCATTTTTTAGCGGATGTTTATGTCACTTGTGATGTCTGTAAAAGCAAGCGCTATAATCGCGAAACACTTGAAATTCGCTACAAGGGAAAAACCATAAATAATATTCTCAACATGACCATCGAAGATGCGCTCAGTTTTTTCGATGCGATCCCCGTTGTGAAAAGAAAACTGACAACCCTAATGGATGTCGGCCTCAGTTATATTACGCTGGGGCAAAATGCAACGACCCTTTCGGGAGGAGAAGCGCAGCGGGTCAAACTCTCTCGTGAACTGTCGAAAAGAGATACCGGTAACACGCTCTATATTCTGGATGAACCGACCACCGGCCTGCATTTTCATGATATTAAACAACTTTTAAGCGTATTGCATCGTTTGCGTGATCGCGGCAATACCATTGTCGTCATCGAACATAATCTGGATGTTATTAAAACGGCGGACTGGATTATTGATTTGGGCCCTGAGGGAGGAGACAAAGGAGGAGAAATTGTGGCTACAGGTACACCAGAAAACATCAGCAATAATGCCGTATCACATACGGCACATTTCCTAGCAAAAGTTCTGGATCAGAAGCGCCTGACAAAACCGATTGAAACCGTTGATCAATAATTAATGTAACTACAAGGTAGCAGACGACCGTCAGCGCGGCCATGATTCGCAAAGCGCTGCGGCAAAATTGCGGCGACGATTATTTAACCGTTCTTACGCCTGAGGCACTCCCAAGCAATAATATATCTGCTGGGCGAATGGCAAAAAGACCATTGGTTACTACGCCTGCAATCGCATTCAACTCGCCTTCCAGTCGAGCAGGTTCAGCAATTTGTAAGCCTTTAATATCCAGAATCACATTACCGTTATCTGTTATAAAGCCCTGGCGGAGCTCCGGCATTCCCCCCAGTTTGACTATTTGCCGTGCAACATAACTTTGCGCCATAGGAATAACTTCTACTGGTAAGGGAAAGTCGCCCAAAATATCGACCAACTTGGAGTCATCTGCAATACAAACGAAGGTTTTACTCGCTGCCGCCACTATTTTTTCTCGTGTCAGCGCACCGCCGCCGCCTTTAATGAGATGAAGATATTGATTACTTTCATCTGCGCCGTCAACATAGATGGGGAGGTCTCCTGCACTGTTTAGATCTAAAACAGCAATGCCATGGCTTTTTAATCTTTTTTCGGAAGCTTCGGAGCTGGCCACAGCACCATCGATTTTATGTTTTATTGTGGCTAAACCATCAATAAAATGGTTTGCTGTAGAGCCTGTACCTATGCCTACAACCCAGCCTGATTCAACATAGTCTAGTGCAGCTAAGGCTGCCGCTTTTTTATAATCGTCAATAGACATGGAGAAATTCCTTAAATGATCACAAGGCGGCATCATATCATTGCTGGTTATATTTGTGGTGTATTTCCCCCTAACCCTTTGATAAAATAACTTGAAATTTAATCGATACAACTTAAATTCGAAGGGGTCGGTAGAACAATGAGCGAAAAGTACATTAAAAAAATCCTGAAGACGCAAGTTTATGACGTTGCAATAGAGACACCGCTAGACTTTATGCCTAACTTATCTGCCCGCGTAACGAATGAAGTTTATGTCAAACGGGAAGATTTGCAGCCGGTTTTCTCCTTCAAATTACGGGGCGCCTATAATAAAATGACCCAAGTGCCCGAAATCGAGCGACAGAATGGTGTCATCGCGGCATCTGCAGGTAATTTTGCCCAGGGTGTGGCTCTATCAGCCAAGCGCTTGGCTATAAAAGCATTAATCGTCATGCCAAAGACAACTCCCGAAATCAAGGTGTCTTCAGTGAAAGCTTATGGAGCCGATGTCATTTTGTATGGCAATGGCTATGACGAAGCCTATCAACATGCGCTTGAATTGGCAGCTCAACAGAAAATGACATTTATTCACCCATACGATGACCCCGACGTGATAGCAGGTCAGGGTACGGTTGCTATGGAAATTCTCCGGCAAATGCACGGCGGAAAAATTTCCGCTATTTTTGTTCCCGTTGGTGGAGGCGGACTCATCGCGGGCATATCCGCTTACGTGAAACATCTTTATCCTGAAATTAAAATTATTGGCGTAGAGCCGGATGATGCTGCTTGTTTATACGAAGCCTTAAAAATTGGAGAGCGGGTTAAGTTAGAGCAAGTTGGAATTTTTGCTGATGGTGTGGCGGTACGACAAGTGGGTATAGAACCTTTTAAAGTAGCTAAAGAATGCGTTGATGAAGTCATTCTGGTTTCCACTGATGAAATATGCGCAGCAATTAAGGATATTTTCGAGGATACTCGTTCTATTGCCGAACCAGCAGGTGCATTAGCAGTTGCGGGCATGAAAAAGTATATTGAACGAGAGGCCGTAGAAAACGAATCGTTTGTGGTCATCGACTCGGGTGCGAATATGAATTTTGATCGATTACGCCATGTTTCAGAGAGAGCTGAGCTTGGAGAGAAAAATGAAGCGATTATCGCGGTTACAATTCCCGAGCAGCCAGGTAGTTTCCAAAGTTTCTGCCACTTATTAGGACAAAGCAGTATTACAGAGTTTAACTATCGTTATTCTGATGCGACTTCTGCATTAGTTTTTGTTGGGGTACAGTTACGACATTTATCAGGAAAAAAAGAAGAACTCATTAAAAAACTCATTACGAAAGGATATACAGTCAGTGATTTATCAGACAATGAGCTGGCAAAGCTACATGTTCGCTATATGGTGGGCGGTCGAGCTCAAAAAATTGAAAACGAGCGAGTCTATCGTTTTGAATTTCCAGAACGACCCGGAGCACTGTTAAGATTCTTAACCAAAGTTGGCAAACGTTGGAACATCAGCTTATTTCATTATCGTAACCATGGTGCGGCGTATGGCCGGGTTTTGCTAGGCATCCAGGTAGACGATAGCGAATTAGTGGCTTGCCAAATATTGATGGACGAATTGGGGTATCGATATATAGACGAGACAGAAAACACAGCTTACCAGATGTTTTTACATTAAAAATCAAAACCTTATAGGTTTTTTACTTTCAAAAACTGAAGCAAAAGGCTTAGATGAAAGCCTTTTGCTTCTCAAGTTACCGTTAAAAAAGCGAAGAAATTATTTTTTCTTTGCTTTCTTTTTAGCGGCTGTTTTTTTCTTAGCAACTTTTTTCTTAGTCACCTTTTTCTTAGCAGCGACTTTTTTCTTAGTCACTTTTTTCTTGGTAGCGACTTTTTTCTTAGTCACCTTTTTCTTGGCAGCGACTTTTTTCTTAGTCACTTTTTTCTTGGTAGCGACTTTTTTCTTAGTCACCTTTTTCTTGGCAGCGATTTTTTTCTTAGCCACTTTTTTCTTAGCGACTATTTTTTTCTTGCTAACAACTTTTTTCTTCGTTGCTACTTTCTTTTTAGCAACCACTTTCTTTTTGCTAGCTGCCTTCTTTTTGGTCGTGGATTTCTTTACGGCCATTGTCTTTCCTCCAGTATGAGTAGAACGTTTACAGGTGTAAGTATAAACAACTTTGTCTGTAATGCTAGGGCAATTTTCGTTAAGTAATATCGAACGTTAGCGCAACAGACTTTAATTTATTTGCATTGTTTCTTGCTTTTATCAAAAAACAGCTTTAAAAAAGCCATCAAACGAACAGGTGACTCTAAGTTTTCAAACAAATAGAAAGCAAAAAAAATAGTTAAATTATTTTTTAAAATTTCTATTTTTACATTAACGTGATGTAATTTGAACGTATTTAAAGACGATTAAAGCGCTTTTTTTGTTTTTTTATCCCAGTTTGTTTAATACGGATGAAAAGCTGTCATTGAAAAATTTAAGGTCAACATAACGCAGGTAAAAAGAACGCATGAAATGGATAGACCATACTGCCCTGCCAAGGCACTCATATCTATACCCATTGCGTTATAAATTGATTCATTTTGATTGTTATACAGGATAAAATTACGTACCTGTACTTATGCCGCGTTGATTGAATATAGCATTGTACTCATCTGTTGAAACTTTCTAATTTCAGAACTTCGTTAAAATCTAGAGCACTCAATTGGATGCGACATAGGGATAAGAATTAAATAACTTGGGAACGTGCACATTTCTAAAGTGATGGTCTGTTTATTGCGTTAACAGTATAGAGCGAGTGGGTGTAATAATGGCATTAAGTGGAATATCCCACTTATTTGTTTTTATGTGTGTCAACTCTTGTTCATCAAATGCGAAACCCACAATATAGGGTTTATGCCAATGTTGGCGAGTTCTGAGGTAACTAAAGGTACGATCATAATAACCGCCCCCCATGCCAATACGGTGACCATGGCAATCAAAACCCACTACGGGTGTGATAATGAGATCTAAAACCCAAGCCTGAAGGCTGTTTTTTATTGATGTATTCGGCTCTGCTATTCCATAGCGATTGTGATAGAGTTGGGAATCCCGGCTATAGGCAAGAAATCGTAATTTTTTTGTTTTAAGCGGGTTAAGTACGGGTAAATAGCAGCTCTTTTTTTTCTTCCATAAAAAATCAATGATGAGATGAGGATTGATTTCACCATCATTCGCAATATAACAAGCAATTCGTTTACTTTTTTGAAAGCGAGATAGCTTTTTAAGGTTATTTGTTGCTGCTAATGTTGCCTGTTGGCGATACGAGGATAGGAGCGCTTTTCTCTTATTTCGACAGACTTTACGTTGTTCGTTTTGCATAAATACCCCACCATAATTATTTTAACATTTATTGCGCTTTTTCGAGTGACTCCGCATTGCAGCTCCCGTCACATAGCGCACTATGCTTGTTTCGCTGCACCTTGGTTCACGCGAAAAATACTTGCAGAAGCTGAGTTAAAATAATGATGGCGGGGTACTTTACTTATACCCGTAAGTAACGCTTGAGATTTAAGAATAAAAAACGCCCTCCACATGTGTCGTTGAGGCCATTGTTCCTGAACCTGCAGTTCAAGAGGGGAGCGCGCTTAACATATCAGGCTTTCCGTCGGGCGGACATGCACAACAATGTTATAGACCCGCTCCCTGGAGTCTAAAATTAGGCTCAAGAATCTCCCGGCCAAATGTCGAGAACCGCAGAGGGCGCAGTTCTATTCTATCCTAAAAAAAGAGCAATACGCAAAGAATAATAATCGTATTTTTCATGCCTCATAGTATAGAGATGATCAATATCAAAAAGATTAAAACTAACCTGACTCAGAAATAAGCACACGATCACCTCCCTGTCTCTATTGTAGGGCTCAGATGCTGTTATTAACTGAGTAAAACGCGAAATATCCTCGTATTTTGTGCGTAAACTTTATAGCTCTATTTGTTGCCCATTCGTCAGTGCCGCATCTACTTTTTCTTGTAAAAGTTGCAAGCGTGCATTCATCTGCTCAGCCGTACCCGAATTTTTATTTTTGTTGCTTTCTTTTAGTTGTAAAAGCTCATGAGTGATATTGATTGCAGCCATTACAGCGATGCGATCGACCCCAACCAATCTGCCAGTTTCCCTGGTTTGATTCATTTTTTCATTCAGATAGAGAGAAGCTTTAATAAGCTCTGCTTGCTCTTCTGGCGGACAAGCAATATGATATTCTTTTTCAAGAATTTTAACCGTTACGGCGATGGAATGATCTGTATTCAATCGCTTTGCTCCATTGTTTTTAATCTCAAGATCATGGACTCAACGTGACTTTTAGCCATATCATTACTGACCATCAGTTTTTTTTGCGCTGCGTCCTGGTTGGTTTGGCGATGCCTTAACATACTGTTTTCACTATGTAACTTTTCACAGACTTCGATCAATTGATCAATACGACATTCCAGACTTTTCAATTGTTGCTCGCTCGTTAACATTACCGCCCCCATAAGGTTGATATTGAGACTATAATGTGGAGTGACGACGGGGTCAATATGCAAGGAATATTTTTGTTAAAAACAGATCATTATTTGACCGAGCCTCAAGACCATAAGGAATAGACGCGTAACCCCTTCCGGGTTGATTCTTTCAGCTTCATCTCCTGAGTCACTGTACCTCCCTCCTCTCCACAATCAAAACAAATAAATGTAATATAATCCTAAATTCCACAGCTGACTGCTCGCAATAAGATATAACTAATTGTAATATAAGCTGTAACCGTTGCTTTATCTCTTCACTCATTAAGGTAACTGAATGATGCCTTTATGATACCGCATTTCTGCATTTTAACGCCTTGACCTGTAACATCACAAAACACACTTCAACTCGTCCAACTGCGAAATCCAAGAGAATCTAAGTACGACCCAAAGGTACGATTACGTACCCATTTCTAATGGCTTGTTTTTTCCAGGACTGAGGTGTACGCGGGTTTGCATTACCAGATATACTATATTTTTATTTTTGATTAAGGGGAATTCATTGAGCCAAGCACTACCCGCGTTTTATGATGTTCATGATGAATTATTGCAATATGATTTGGCCGTTCACCCTGCGGAATGCCATGGGGCAATGTGTGGCACTTTTTGTTCACAGTATGAATTAAGCTTCGTTGATTGGTGCCATGCTGTTCTTTTTGAAATGGATACCGGTTTAACCACCACACATGAAGAACTTGTTTCGCAGCGAGACCCCCGTACCTACTCCAGGCTAGCGTGGCTACATCGCGCGACTATTACTCAGCTTGAGGATAGTAATTATGGATTTCAACTTTTGCTTCCTGGCAATGATGGCGAAGTCGCGGATCGCTCTGATGCACTGGCTGCCTGGTGTCAGGGATTTTTGTTTGCTTTAACCGCCAGTGGCGTAAGTCAAGGTAAGCCTTTTTCAACCGAGATCAATGAATTAATCCATGACTTTTCTGAAATCGCCAAACTAGATTTTGAAAATACAGATGAGCACGATGAAGGCAATGCTGTCGCTTTTGAAGAAGTCATGGAATATGTTCGGGTGGGTGTACTTTTCATTTGGGCAGAACTGATGGATCAAGGAAGTTCAATGACCCAGCCGGTTAAACATTAACTAAGGAATATACATGACCGCAATCAATAACCTATACGCCCTTCGTCGAACGAAGTTTCTTAAAACCTTAGGCGAAGGCGGGATGGCTATCCTGCTAACAAACACAGAATCAATCCGGAATGCAGATACCTTCCATCCTTTCAGGGCCGCTAGCGATTTTTTTTATCTCACTGGATTCTCTGAACCCGATGCCGTCGCGGTTTTTATTGGAGGAAAGTCAACATCAAAGCAAAGTTTTATTTTATTCTGTCGAAAAAAAAACCCTGAAAAAGAAAGATGGGAAGGCTATCGAGCAGGCCAGGAAGGCGCGGTAGCCACTTATGGTGCAAGTGAAGCTTTTTCTATAGAGGAAATTGATGAACGAATGCCCGAGTTGTTGCTGGGTCAAAACCGACTTTTTTTGCCGATGAAAAGCGCGGATGAACAACGTCATCAAATTATGGACTGGTTAAGTAATGCGGGTAAACAAATTCGCTCAGGAGCATCAGCACCAACGGCATGTTTTGCTATCGAAAACGTTCTACATGAAATGCGTTTGCGTAAAGATCGTGAAGAAATCAAAACAATGCGTACCGCAGCGCAAATTTCGGCAACAGCGCATTGTTTGGCGATGAAAAAATGCCAACCCGGGATGTATGAATATGAGCTTGAAGCGGAACTACTTTATGAATTCAAACGCAAAGGCGCAAAAGCACCGGCCTATAGCACCATTGTCGGGGGAGGCGCCAACGCCTGTGTGTTACATTACATAGAAAACAAGTCAATATTAAAAAGTGGCGATCTGGTCTTAATTGACGCGGGGGCAGAATGGGGAACCTATGCCGCTGATATTACTCGCACCTTTCCCGTCAATGGACGTTTTAGCCCAACACAAAGCGCAATTTATGAATTAGTATTAAAAGCGCAAGAAGCGGCGATCGCAAAAATACGCCCCGGCATCGCATGGAATGTGCCCCATGATATCGTAGTGAAAGTGTTAACTCAGGGTTTAGTGGCTCTGCGTTTACTCAAAGGCGAAGTCAAAGCATTAATTAAAAAAGAAGCTTATCGACGTTTTTATATGCATCGCACCGGGCATTGGTTAGGTCTGGACGTGCATGATGTCGGTGATTATCGCATAAACGGAAAATGGCGCAAATTTGAACCGGGAATGGTGCTCACAGTGGAACCTGGCTTATATATTTCTGCGGGTGAAAAAGGGGTTGCGAAAAAATGGTGGAATATTGGAGTAAGAATTGAAGATGACATTTTAGTCACCTCTCGGGGTTGTGAAGTACTATCACGAGGTGCACCCAAAAAGATTGCGGAAATTGAACGTCTTATGAATTCTGTTTAGGAATGGAGGACGATGTGGCTATGACATACGATTATGACTTGATTATTGTCGGCGGCGGCATGGTTGGCGCCACACTCGCCAGCGCACTGCGAGATCAGCCCTTGCGTATTGGCATCATCGAAGCGCATCCTTTTGGTTCTCCTGACCAGCCCAGTTATGATGATCGATCCATAGCCTTGGCATACGGTTCGCGTCAGATTTTTTCAGGTATGGGTTTGTGGCCAACCCTCTCATCGCAAGTGACCCCCATACATCATATACACATTTCAAACCGAGGATATTTCGGCGTAACCAGACTGAATCGGCGTGACAGCAGAGTAGATGCGTTGGGCTACGTGGTAGAAAATCGCGTTATCGGTAGTATGTTATCAGAACTTATTGCGACTTATGAGCATATCGACTTGATTACACCAGCGCAACTGTCGGCCATCACCATCAAACAAACGCATGCGGTCGTAACTTACGAACAAAATAATGAGTCTCGACAAATTACCGCACCTCTGGTTGTCGGAGCCGATGGCGCGATGTCCCGTTTGCGTGAACTGTCCAATATTACAATCGAGCGACGGGAATACGAACAGTCTGCGCTGATCGCCAACGTGTCTACAGAGTTACCCCATCACTATGTGGCCTATGAACGATTTACCGATACCGGCCCAATCGCCTTGCTGCCTTTGGGTGAGGATCGCTGTTCTTTGGTTTGGACAGTAAAACCCGCCGATGTAGACAGCTTGTTACAAATGGAAGAAACCGATTTTTTACAACACTTGCAACAACGTTTTGGTACTCGATTGGGTCAATTTTTACGAGTAGGTCAACGCACAGCTTATCCTCTAGCCTTGGTTCGGGCAAAGGAACACATAAGTTCAAGAGTGGTCTTGGTTGGCAATGCCGCGCATACACTACACCCCGTAGCGGGGCAAGGTTTCAATCTGGGGGTGCGTGATGTTGCTGGATTGGCGCAAATAATCGTGGATAAGCATCAAGAAGGGTTAGATTACGGAACCTTAAGTGCGCTCAATGAATATGCACAATGGCGACAGCAAGACCACCGTCAGGTGATTGCTTTTACCGATACGATGGCGCGATTATTTACCCACACATTCCCACCTGTGGTCATCGCTCGCAATCTGGGTTTATTAGCTTTAGATCTGATTCCGCCTGTTAAAAAAATGTTCGTTAAACGTACGATGGGCATGGCGGGTCGCTTACCCAGGTTAGCCCGAGGGATCGCCTTGTGAAGGCGCGCTACGATATCGTGATTGTTGGCGGCGGCATGGTGGGAGTCTGTTTAGCTTGTGCTTTGGCACCTTCGAACTTGCACATTGCCATTTTGGAGTTTTCCGAACCACAATTAACTTGGCCAGAAAACAGTGTTGATTTACGTGTCTCTGCCATCTCTATCGCTTCGCAACGTATTTTTAAAGCCGTAGGCGCTTGGCAGCACATGGTCTCTGCACGAGTGAGCCCTTACCGGGAAATGAAAGTATGGGATAGCAACGGCAAGGGAAAAATTCATTTTGATAGTGCGGATATTGGCGCAACAGAAATGGGCCATATTATTGAAAACCGAGTAATTCGAGCCGCATTATTAAAACGTATTGCGGACTATCCCAATATTGATTTTATTTGTCCAGCAAGCCTGGCCTCGTGGCAACGCGATGATAAGGTCGTGCATCTAACATTAACCAATGACGAAAAAATCCAAACCTCATTGCTCGTCGGTGCGGATGGCAGTCGTTCGCAGATTCGAGAGCAGGCGGACATCTCACATTATGGTTGGTCTTATCATCAAAACGGGGTTGTTGCTGTGGTAGAAACAGAGCGACCACATCAACAAACCGCATGGCAGCGTTTTCTAACAAACGGGCCACTTGCTTTTTTACCTCTAGCCGACGGTCGCTCGTCGGTCGTGTGGTCAACAACCCCAGCGACTGCAGAACAACTATTGACCATGACTGACAAACAATTTTGTCTGGAACTGAGCGAGGCACTGGAAGAACGTTTGGGTGCAGTACTAACAACAACCCCGCGTGCGGCTTTTCCATTACGGCTACAGCATGCCGAACACTATGTGAAGGAACGCGTGGCTCTGGTGGGCGATGCAGCGCATATGATTCATCCGCTGGCAGGTCAAGGTGCCAATCTTGGCTTTCTCGATGCAGCCAGTTTAGCTGAGGTCATCCATAACGCCACCCAGCAGAGCAACGATATTGGATCATTAAAAACCTTACGTCGCTACGAGCGTTGGCGCAAGGGTGGCAATGTCTCAATGATGTATGCCATGGATGGGTTTAAACGCTTGTTTAGCCATAACATGAGTTCGGCGATCTGGTTGCGCAACACCGGACTGTCATTGACGGATCAATGCATACCGGTTAAACATCGTTTAATGCAGCAGGCAATGGGAGAAGTGGGAAACTTACCTCGCTTGGCACAACAAATAATTTGATCTTTTTAATGAGAATGATTATCATTACCAGATTAAATTGACAAGTTGTGGAGCCGAATGATGATAAACATAAAAAGAACACTGGCCTTAATCTTGATTCTAGGCTTGTTTTCAACACTGTTTTCGTTAGCTTATGCGACAGACGATAAACTGATTGTATTTTCTGGTCGCAAAGATACCTTTGTCAAACCGGTTATTAAAGCTTTTACTAAGAAAACCGGAATTAAAGTGCTGTTACATACCGCTAAGTCAACGGCATTGTTGAATAAACTCCGCTTGGAAAAATCGGCGACACAGGCTGATTTATTTTTAAGCAATGATGCGGGAAACTTGCAACTAGGGAGTCAAATGGGCTTGTTTCGCCCTATTAATAACGCACTAAGTGAGGTTATCCCTGAACAATATCGAGCTGTAGATAACCGCTGGCTGGGTCTGTCAGCACGCGCTCGCGTGCTGGTGGTGAATACCAACCAGGTAAAAAATGAATTTGATTCTGTTTTTGATTTGGCTGACCCGTCGTTAAAAGGTCAAATAGCAATAACCAACTCAACCAATGAAAGCTATATTGCAGGCGTAACCGTCTATTTAAAGGCAACAAACCGGACACGAGTGAAACACTGGCTTGAAGGTTTAAAAGCAAATACCGAGGGTAGCGTATTTGCTAAACATAGCCATATTGTGACAGCGGTTGCCCGAGGTAGAAAAACGGTGGGATTAGTCAATCATTATTATATCTATCGCCATCTGGCACAACATCCCAATGCACCAATCGCCATCGTGATGCCCGATCAAGGTGATGACGCGATGGGCGTTGCCTGGAATGTCGCTGGGGTAGCGATCTCTAAATACTCTAAAAAACAGTTGTTAGCCGAACGCTTTGTTGAGTTTCTTGTTTCTGTCGAGGGTCAAAAGCTGTTTGCTGAGACAAATGACGAATACCCTGTTCGTAGCGGGGTCGCAGCGGCTCAGACTATCCCTCCAGTAACCAGTTACAAAATAGCGAATGTTCCTATGGTGGAGCTGGGTCGCTACCGCAATGAAACCATCGATTTACTAGAAGAAGTCGGAATGCCTTGATTGGAACAGGTATCAGAGGAATAGCAGGACGGATTACACCCAGGTTTGGCGTACTCGGATGGATCGTAGGATGGGTCGTGGCGTTGGCAGCCATCCCTTCCCTTTTTGTACTATATAGCAGTGCTCAATTATCCTGGACAGAATGGCTTAGCCTGGGTTCAACACGCTTACCCGGCTTGCTCTGGAATACCTTATTATTAGCCGTGTTAGTGGCGGTAGGCTGTTTTGCTCTCGGCGTCTCTACCGCCTGGCTTGTCGCCCGGCGAGAATTCGCTGGGCGTAAACTGGCGATATGGCTATTGGTTTTGCCACTGGCTATACCTACTTATGTCTTTGCTCATATTTATTCCTCGATGTTGATGGAGGAAGGCTGGCTAGGCCTCACCTGGATTTTCTTTTTTGGTCACACCACCGACATTCCCGATATATATAATGCCGTTGGTGTCGCCATTATTCTCTCCCTAGCCGGATTTTCTTATGTTTTTTTGTTGGTTAGAGCGGCCTTGTTGCGCTCTAACCGACGCTTAGAAGAGGCCGCTCGCATTCATGGTGCCTCACCCTTGCAAACTTTTCGACGCATCAATTTACCCTTGTTGCGTCCGGCCATCGCAGCGGGGTTGGCGGTGGTGGTGTTGCACGTATTATCTGATTTTGGCGCGGTCAGCATGCTGCGTTACCAAACCTTTACGCTCAGTATCTATTCACAAATGAGTGGTCGTTTTGATTATAATGCCGCAGCGGGGCTGAGTCTGGTATTGCTCGCTCTGAGTTTAACGTTTTTGGCATTGGAGCGTTTTTTTCGGAGTAAACAACGTTATTACTCTAGTGCTCAAGCACAGATAGTAAAAGCGAAACCCGCAAACCAGGCTGAATTATGGCTGATCTGGTTCTGGATTGGCCTGGTGTCATTATTTGCCTTTGTCCTGCCTGTCACCTGGATGTGTGTTTGGTCCTGGGAGGCGTGGGCAGCTGACTATATAACAGCCGAATTTTGGGGTTATGTCTTTAATTCTGGTGTCGTCAGTTTTACTGCCGCCACCCTCGCTATGATTCTCGCTTTTCCCATTGGCTTGTATCACACCCGCCACCCTTCTGTTTCCAGCCATACTTTTTTACATGTTGCAAATATGGGGTTTGCCTTACCTGGCCCGGTGGTTGCATTAGGTGTGATCACGTTTATGTTGAGTGTCATGCCCGCGTTATACGGGGGGCTGGCCGCCTTGATTATGGCCGTAGTAGTACGTTTTTTACCGCTCGCCATTCAAGCTCAGGAAGCTTCAATGCAGCAACTGACCCCCTCGCTGGAGCAAGCCGGACGTATTTTGGGCGCAGGCCCTTTTGAAAACCTCTGGCGAGTGACCTTGCCTATGGTTCGAGGAGGGTTAGTGAGCGCCTGGGTATTGGTCTTTATTGATGTACTTAAAGAGCTGCCAGCCACCTTATTATTACGCCCCGTAGGGTTTGATACCTTACCGGTGAGAATATGGCTTGAAGCCAGCGAAGAAATGCTTGAGCTGGCAGCCCCGGCAGCGCTGATCCTGGTAATTGGCACTTGCCCAGCAATTTGGGTTATGATGCGCAGTGAAAAAATGAAATAGACCTAACTATTGCTGATATTGACTAAATTAATGACCATGAAACAAACACCCCTAGCCACGAACCATATGCAAGCGAATGCTAAAATGGTAGATTTCAGCGGCTGGGAAATGCCGCTTCATTATGGCTCTCAAATTGAAGAACATCATGCTGTGCGTCAAGATGCGGGCATGTTTGATGTCTCACACATGACCATTGTTGATGTCTCGGGCAAGCGTGTCGATGACTTTCTGAAATACTTGCTGGCCAATAATATTGATCGTTTAGAATCAAAAGGTAAAGCACTTTATACTTGTATGTTAAATGAGCAAGGCGGCGTATTGGATGATCTCATTGTTTATGGCCTTGAACCAGAAAAATATCGTATTGTATTTAATGCTGCCACTCGCGATAAAGTAATGGCCTGGGTTCACCGCCATAAGAAAGGGTTTGATGTTTCGGTAAATGAACGGGATGATTTGACCATGCTTGCCGTACAAGGCCCCAATGCGCGAGCAAAAGTCGAGGCCGCTCTCCCTGCCACAGTATCAGCACTCATTACGGATCTGGCACCTTTTCATAGTGTTGAAGTTGAAAATATGCTTGTCGCACGTACCGGGTATACCGGTGAAGATGGCTATGAATTGATGTTGCCTGCTAACAAAATTGCAGAACTGTGGGACGTACTCGCTAATTTAGGTGTGCGACCCATTGGTTTGGGCGCCAGAGATACTTTACGCCTGGAGGCCGGAATGAATCTCTATGGGGCGGATATGAATGAAACGGTAAGCCCTCTGGAATCGGGTTTAGGCTGGACGATCTCTTGGGAACCTAAAGAAAGAGATTTTATTGGGCGAGCCGCACTGGAGAAAAAGCGTGAGGACAAAAACCGAAACAAGATGGTGGGTCTGGTGCTTGAAACAAAAGGCGTGCTGCGCAATCATCAAAAAGTCATGCTTGACGGGCAAGTCGTAGGTGAAATTACCAGTGGTAGCTTTTCACCAACGATGGGGCGAGCCATTGCATTGGCTAGAGTATCGCAATCGGTCAGCAACCTATGCCAAGTTGAGTTACGAGGCAAGCCAGTTATTGCCCGCATTGTGCGCCCCCCCTTTGTACGCAATGGGAAAATTTGCGTCGAATTTAACCATAAAATAAAAGGCATAACTGGAGAGGAGAAAGCCTAATGAACAATATTCCATCACACCTTAAATATACCGATAGTCATGAATGGTCAGAGCTATTGGATGAGGGGACGGTCAGAATTGGTATAACAGATCATGCCCAAGGTTTATTAGGGGATATGGTTTTTATTGAACTGCCTGAAGTGGGGCGCGAAGTCGCTGCCGCTGAAGAATGTGCTGTTGTCGAATCAGTCAAAGCCGCTTCAGATATTTATAGCCCGGTTGCGGGTGAAATTATAGAAGTGAATACAGAGCTGGAAGAAAATCCTGAGCTAGTGAACCAGTCTGCTTACCAGGATGGTTGGCTTTTTCTTATCAAGCCACAAGATGTATCCGAGTTAGACAAGCTAATAGATGCGGATACTTATTCTGAATTATTAGAAACTGACGAATAAAATAACTATTCTCGGGCAATCCCTAGAATTTTTCCACTTTTCGACAAACTCAATATGTAATGACCCTGCGAGTCGTTACCCCAATATTTAGGTCTGGATTATGCCTTTTATTCCGCATACGGATGATGATGTAAAGAAAATGCTTAGCGCTATAGGTGCTGAGCATATTGATGACTTGTTTGATGAAATTCCCGCGACATTAAAAAAAGAATGTCTGGCCGCCATTGAGCAAAGTAAACCTGAGTTGGAAGTAGCTCAGCAATTGCGTTTGCGTGCATCAAAAGATACCAAGCTAAGCAATTTTTTGGGTGCAGGTGCATATGAACATCATATTCCAGCAGCGGTATGGGAAATAACAACACGCGGTGAATTTTATACGGCTTATACCCCCTACCAAGCCGAAGCAAGCCAAGGCTCATTGCAAGCTTTGTACGAATATCAGAGCATGATCGCCAGTCTTACGGCTCTGGATGTCTCCAATGGATCACTATATGATGGTGCTTCAGCACTCGCAGAGGCGGTACTCATGGCGGTGCGAGCCAATCGTAAATCCAAATCCAAAAAAATACTGATTCCTCGCACGGTTCATCCTACCTATCGTAAAGTAATTCAGACCATCGTTCGCCTGCAAGGCATTTGTATAGAAGAAATTGACTATCACCGACAACAAGGCCATATCGACCCAGAAAGTTTACCCGAGACACCTGAAGATTTTGCTGCATTAGTGATTCCGCAACCGAATTTTTTCGGATGCCTGGAAGAAGTCGATGCCTTGACTCGTTGGGCGCATTCACATCAAGCCTTGGTGATTGCGGTAGTAAATCCCATTGCCACGGCGGTCTTGCATCCTCCCGGCGAATGGGGTGATAAGGGGGCAGATATCGCCTGTGGCGAAGGTCAACCTCTGGGTATACCGTTAACCTCGGGCGGCCCCTATTTCGGTTTTATGAGTTGCAAACAAGCGATCGTACGACAAATGCCGGGGCGTATTGTCGGACAGACGGTTGATCTGGATGGCAAAAGAGGCTTTAGCTTAACGTTACAGGCAAGAGAACAACATATTCGAAGATCTAAAGCCACTTCCAATATCTGTACCAATCAAGGCTTGATGGTCACTGCAGCCACTATTTATATGACTTTGATGGGGGCTAGCGGCTTGGCACATACCGCTTCGAATTCCCATGCCGGGCTGGGTGAACTCTTACATGAAGCAACGAAAATAAAAGGTATAGAACCCGCTTTTTCTGGCACCTTTTTTCATGAAACCGTATTAAAAATTGATAAAGACATTGATGATGTACTGGGTTCCATGCTCCAGTCAGGCATTTTAGCGGGTTACAAACTGGCAGATGAGTACCCGGAGCTGGATCAGCACTTATTAGTTTGCGTGACGGAAACAAAGTCTACCGCAGATAAAACTAACTATATTGCAATGCTAAAAAAAGCATTGGAATCCTGATATGGCAACAATCAGTCTTAGAGGCCAACGTATCCATACTTGCGGTCATTTGCCGGAGTTAGGCCAGGTTGCGCCTGACTTTGTGCTAACAAAAACGAACCTTAAAGATGTCGGGCTGCATGACTTTACCGGCAAGCGTAAAATTATGAGCCTGTTTCCGAGTTTGGATACACCAGTTTGCGCCCTTTCCGTCAAAAATTTTAACGCAATAAATGACGAAGCGGATACCGTCGTATTAACTGTATCAGCAGATACGCCCTTCGCCATGCAGCGTTTTTGTAAACAAAACAACGTAAAAAATATTGTTGCTTTATCTATGATACGTAATCAAAATTTTGCACAGGACTACGGTATATTAATGACCAATGGACCACTTGCCGGTTTACTGGCTCGCGCGGTCATCGTGCTGGATAGCAACAATAAAGTCATTTATAGCGAACTCGTCTCTGAGTTATCTGATGAACCCGATTATACGCAGCTTGCTGCAGCGCTGTAACAAAAGTGATTAAAAACCAGGTGTAATAAAAATGTTGATTTTTGAAAAATCTCAAGCGGGTAGAAAAGCCCATGCACAGCATGTAAAAGCAGGCTCATTAAACGATATTCCAGAGCGTTTTTTGCGCAAAGCTCAGCCCGATTTGCCCGAGGTGTCCGAGCTAGAAGCCGTGCGGCATTTTACAAATTTATCGAAAAAAAATTTTTCAATCGATACCCATTTTTACCCCCTGGGTTCCTGCACGATGAAATACAACCCCCGCGCCTGCAATACCCTGGCTTCACTGCCAGAGTTTCTCAACCGTCACCCTTTGGCACCGGACAGTACGGGACAAGGCATGCTGGCCTGTTTATACGATTTGCAAGAAATACTTAAAGCCGTCACGGGAATGAAAGGCGTCTCGTTATCGCCTATGGCAGGAGCGCAGGGTGAATTTGCCGGTGTCGCCATGATCAGAGCCTATCACGATGCACGAGGTAATGATCAACGCACTGAAATTTTGGTGCCTGATGCCGCACATGGAACGAATCCTGCGACGGCCATCATGTGCGGTTATAAAGTCAAAGAAATCAAAACGAACGTACAAGGGGACGTTGATATTGAAGTCCTTAAACAAGCATTAGGTCCGCATACAGCAGGGATTATGCTAACAAACCCTTCCACCTTAGGTGTCTTTGAACGTCAGATAGGTGAAATTGCAGCCTTGGTTCATGAGGCAGGAGGGCTGTTATATTACGATGGTGCAAATTTGAATGCCATACTGGGTAAAGTCACTCCTGGTGATATGGGGTTTGATGTTGTACACATGAATTTACACAAAACGTTCTCTACACCACACGGCGGGGGTGGGCCTGGCTCTGGCCCGGTTGGAGTCAATGAACGCTTATTACCGTATTTACCCATACCCATCGTCGATTATAATGGCTCGTCTTATCGTTGGTTAACTGCGACAGACAGACCTGAAACAATCGGCCAGCTATCTGCTTTTGGTGGCAATGTAGGCATCCTCTTGCGAGCTTATATTTATGCCTTATTGTTGGGTCGTGACGGTATGGAACGCGTTGCCGAATATTCGGTGCTCAATGCCAATTATCTCATGCTCAAACTGCGCGAAGCAGGATTTGACTTGGCTTTCAATGAACGGCGAGCCACGCATGAATTTATCGTCACCCTGAAAAAACAAGCTCAAACTCTGGGTGTCACGGCAATGGATGTGGCCAAGCGTTTATTAGACAAAGGTTATCATGCTCCCACAACCTACTTTCCGCTGCTTGTTGCCGAGTGCCTGTTAATAGAACCAACGGAAACGGAATCCAAACAAGAGCTTGATCGCTTTATTGATGCCATGATTGAGATTCTCGAAGAAGCGGAATCACATGCCGAAGTGGTAAAAACCTCTCCTCACACACTGCCCGTTAAACGTCTCGATGATGTGCGCGCCGCCCGGGAACTGAACTTAAGATGGCGAGCTGAGGTATAAAAGCCAAGATGCTGAATGAGATCAAGACGGAGATGCAGCGTCTGCAAACCGCCGCAAAGTATTCGTGGGCAGGACTCAAAGCCGCTTATCAAGGCGAAGCTGCATTTCGTTTAGAAATAGGACTCAGCTTTATTATTTTGCCGCTGGCCATTGTTGTGGGTGAGCACGCGGTTGAACAAGGCCTGCTGATCGCGGTCTGGCTTATCGTCTTAATCACTGAATTATTAAATTCTGCTATAGAGACGGCAATTGATCGAATAAGCATAGAGAAACACGAGTTATCTGGTCGAGCAAAAGATATTGGCTCAGCCGCCGTATTGGTAGCCATGGTGAATGCCGTTATTGTCTGGCTGTTTTTATTAATTAATTAA
>VAPM010009545.1_pt1 | contig 26757 bp, 18 predicted proteins | sample 3395091 | NCBI WGS metagenome assembly VAPM01 (sample SAMN08290445, study PRJNA428436) | hydrothermal vent metagenome | isolation source: Deep-sea hydrothermal vent chimney 3 | place: Pacific Ocean: Juan De Fuca Ridge
TAAAGATTACTTGCCCTTTATGCTTTTATTTATCGTGAAACTTGCAGCCAAAATGTAACCGGGCCATCATTGGTCAGGCTTACCGCCATGTCGGCACCAAACTCGCCGGCTTGCACAGATAAACTCGTTTTTTTAGCCAACGAGACAAAACAATTGAATAAACGTTCTGCCTCTTCGGGAGCTGCGGCAGGCGTAAAACTGGGGCGAGTCCCTTTGCGTGTATCGGCGGACAGGGTAAATTGAGGCACCAACAAGAGAGCACCGTTTATTTGCTGCACATTCAAGTTCATTTTTCCTTGTTCGTCGGCAAAAATACGATAACCGATCAGCCGTTCCAGTAACCGCTTGGCTTCAACCTCGCTATCTCCACGTTCGATACCCAGCAGCACCATTAAACCTTGCTTAATTTCGCCAACAATATGCGCATTGACGACAACATGAGCTTGAGTGACACGTTGTAATAATGCAATCATAATGTCATTTTGTTGCCATTCATACCGGCTGCAATGATTCAATAGACCATCTGGCTTGGACAGCAAACGTTGTTTGTTTTTTGCCCTCATGTCGCATACGACACCAACCGGCATAGGCAATCATGGCACCATTGTCGGTACAAAATTCGGTTCTAGGACAAAACAACCGCCCCCCTTCCTGATCAGTCAAACTTTGCAAGCGACTTCGTAAAGCACGATTGGCACTAACCCCACCTGCAATCACTACGTCTTTTAAGCCACTTTGTTTCATTGCACGTTTGCATTTAATCGCCAAAGTATCAATGACGGCGTCTTCAAATGCGCGGGCAATATCCGCCTTGCTCTGCTCATCCGGAGCGTGCTCAGCCCAGGTCGTACGGGCAAATGTTTTTAAGCCACTAAAACTAAAATCCAGACCGGGTCGTGTAGTCATCGGACGAGGAAAACGAAAACGCTGAGCATCACCTTGCTCAGCAAGCTTTGCTAATGCGGGTCCACCAGGATAAGCCAGCCCAAGCATCTTTGCCGTTTTATCAAAAGCTTCGCCTGCAGCATCATCTATACTTTCACCTAATATTTGATATCGACCCACACCCTGGACAGCAACCAGTAAGGTGTGACCACCCGAAACCAATAAAGCAAGAAAGGGAAAGCGAGGGGGGGATGCTTCCAGCATAGGGGCTAATAAATGCCCTTCCATATGATGCACGCCCAAAGCGGGTACGTCCCATGTCATGGCCAGGCTAGACCCGACTGCAGCACCCACCAACAAGGCCCCCACTAAACCCGGACCCGCAGTGTAAGCAATACCACCAAGATCATCGGAGTTCGACCCAGACTCGGCCATAACCTTAGAAATCAAAGGCAATATACGCCGTACGTGATCTCTAGAAGCCAGCTCAGGCACCACCCCTCCATACGGTTGATGAATCTCTACTTGACTGAATAAGGCATGCGCCATGAGACCATGCGCGGTATCATAAACACCCAAACCGGTTTCATCACAAGAGGTTTCAATTCCCAATACACGCATTAACTACCCTCAAAATTGCAGTTCGTATATAATCCCTTGTAACGTATGAAATAGACGCTAAGATTAAGAACAGTATTTAAGTCAGGACGGCCTCATAATCCCTCCCTGATACTCATATTTTGCTTCATTTATAATACAGTATAGAGAACGATGATACACGTAGAGAATCTAGTAAAAGTATTTGATGCCGGTACCCGTGCCGTAGACAATCTGAATCTAAACATCGAAGCAGGCGAAATTTTTGCGTTGCTGGGGCCCAATGGGGCAGGTAAAACAACAACAATTCGAATTCTTTCAACCCTGGCGGGGTTTGATGAAGGTAAAGTTGAAATTGCCAGCTTTGATATGGATCATGCGCCAGAAGAAATTCGCAAATCTATAGGTCTGGTAGCCCAACAAACCGGCATAGATTATCTCTTAACAGGCAGAGAGAACCTGGCTCTTCAGGGGCAACTTTATCATCTCAAAAAGTCTGAAATTAAACAACGCATAACCGAATTAGCCCACTACTTTGAACTGACTGACACGCTGGATCAACAAGTGATGACCTACTCCGGCGGAATGCGACGCAAGCTCGATATCGCTACAGCACTCATTCATAAACCCAAGTTACTTTTTTTAGATGAACCCACTTTGGGTTTAGACATCAAGAGCCGTAAAAGTCTCTGGCACTATATTGAAAAATTGAATAAAGAGCTCAACCTAACTATTTTACTCACCACACATTACTTGGAAGAGGCTGATAAATTATCACACCGGGTCGCCATTATTAACGAAGGTAAAATTTGTGCCATGGATACAGCGGATGCTCTTAAAAGGGAAATTGGCGGAGACTCTCTGACCTTATCCTTTGCCGAACCTGACGCCAAAACGCACACCTTCGCCAATCAGCTTCAAGAACAGGAATATGTCAGTAATATAATTTGGGAAGGAGAACGCTGCCATATCTATGTCAACCATGGTGCTTCCAGTGTCCCTAAAATTGCTCAGCTCGCTGGCGAACAAGGCATCGATATTGCGGAGCTGTCTTTGTCACGTGCAACGCTCGACGATGTATTTCTGCGTTATACGGGCAACTCCTTGGAAGAAAAAGAGGAAGCAACCGAAGAATGGTGGCACAAATGGGCAGGCAAAGGGGGCGGCGGTAAATGGGCCAAAAAATGGCAAGATCAAAATACAGATGATGAAATGCAAGAGCCTGAAGGGGGCTGGCCCACCAGCGAAGAAGAATGGAGCCAGCGCGAACAAAAAATACAGTCCGAAGAAGTGACAAAGCACAAGCTAACAACAACGAACACCCAAACCTGGCAACAGGATGAAAAGCAAAAGACAGATCATACCGAGTGGCAAGACTCAGAGAAAAAAAACGAAAATACAGACCACTCCAGTCACAGCGGAAGAGAATCACACGACGACTGGAAAAAATGGCAGGGGCAGTCTGATGATCACTCACAACCGTGGCCTGACCAACAACAAAACTCCGAAAAAAAATCAGATTAAAATACAAATTATCAAGATAAAGGAAAAATCGTGCTCGCTGATACTTGGCATTTATTCAATAAATATCTTATTATTTCATTTAGAACACCACTATGGTCGTTATTCAACCTCATTCAACCTTTGATCTGGTTGGTGATTTTTGGTCAATTATTTCGTAATATGGCACAGCTTCCGGGGTTTCCTGAGGGTAGCTATATGGACTTTTTTGTACCCGGCGTACTAATTATGACCGTATTATTTGGCTCTTCCTGGTCTGGAGTCAGCTTGTTGCGTGAGATTACGGCAGGCTCCGTCGATAAAATGTTGGTCGCCCCCATCAGCCGCGTTTCTATTGTTCTCAGTCGTGTTCTGCATTCTGCAGTTCAAGTCATGATACAAGCTTTTATCATTCTGATTGCCGCCGCATTAATTGGCACTAATATCAACCCTTCGTTCTTTCCATTACTGGGTGGCCTTGTGATTATTCTTTTATTAGGGGTGGGTTTTGCAGCGCTATCCAATGGTTTTGCCATCATGATTCAACGCGAAGAACCATTGGTGGTCATTGGTAACTTGATGACGTTACCACTGATGTTTTTCTCTACCGCCATGGTGCCACAAAGCTTCATGCCAAACTGGATTGCCGTTATATCCCAGTTCAACCCAATTAACTATGCCGTTGAGGCGGTGCGTGGAACAATGGTTGGCGAACTCAATGCAAGCGATTTTTTTATAGGCTTAGGCGTAGTCGGCACCTTTGCTGCGGTTTCTTTAATGTGGGCAGTCAGCGCCTTTAATGGATTGAGAGACTAGCTTCCGCTTCCGCCAACGCTAATGTGGTTATTTCTGCTTCCGCCATCCAGAAACACCACTCAAGAGGTAACAAATCATCGACAACGCCGATCACTTTTTCATAATCAGTGTCATCAAGACCTTCAAGTTGAGCCATTAGAGATTCATAAACTTCGCCTGCCCAATTGTAAACAATCACCTCCTCATACTGTTGAGCGGTGACAATAGCTTTCATCAGTTGCTTTAAACCAGGCTCAATATACGAAAACTCTTTTGGTAAATACTCAGAATCCATGTAACCTCCCGTTGCCTATGTAAGGCTTCAATGTAGCATCACCCGAGCACAATTACCAACGATAACCCCAACAAAACCAATCAAGCCAATACGTTCATGTCAACGCTCATTTCACTCTTCCAATTACCATGAACGCAGCCATTTAAATCAGGGCTTACGCTCGATAATGAGAGTACGCATTTCCAATATTTAAACCCTATCGTTGTCCTTACCAGAAAATAAATAGGACACACTTTCAACATCTGCATCTCATTTTCGACTTTCCCTTAATCGAAAAAACCGAATGTAAAACACATTTGCACACACTAACACCTAAACCTATAACGCCATGGGTATATAAAAGCAGTAAAATGGTTCCGGCTCACAACTTATGAAATAATAGGGTGAACTCTCTACGACACCGCCACCCGTTCTATGCGCTGGAATCCTCTAGGTAGTTTGTTACCTCGACGACCTCGCTCTCCGACATAGTGGTTTAAATCCGAAGCTTTTAAAGTAAAATGTCGCTGGCCTGAATATAAGGTCAAGCTTGCTTTTTCAGGTACCGAAGCAATGGCAACAACGAACTCTTCACGAGCCAGTACTTTTGCTGGGGGAATGCCAATGATTTTGTTACCTTTACCCCGTACCATCATCGGTAATTGAGAGACAGAAAAAACTAACATCCGACCTTCGTTGCTGATGGCAGCAATGCGATCACTCTGGGCATCTATAATACAAGCCGAGCGCATCACTTTTGCACCTTTGGGTACGGTCACGACCGCCTTGCCTGCTTTATTACGAGACAACATGTCGCTAAATTTAACAACAAAACCATAGCCAGCGTCACTTGCCATGACAAACAAATCTTCATTCGCGCCCATCAAAATATCAACAAATGTAGCACCGGCCGGTGAAGTCACACGACCCGTTAAAGGTTCACCATGTCCACGAGCGGAAGGAAACGAATGACCTGGCAAGGCATAACAGCGACCTGTAGAATCTAAAAATAAGGCTTGCTGATTGGTCTTTCCATGAGCTGAAGCCATAAAGGCATCGCCTGATTTATAATTTAAAGTCAACGGATCAATATCATGCCCCTTAGCGCTTTTAACCCAGCCGCTGGTGGACAAAATCACCGTAACCGGATCAGAAGGAATCAAGGCCGTTTCATCCATCGCTTGTGCAGCGGCACGACTAACGATAGGAGAACGCCGATCATCACCATATTCCTTCGAATCCGCGATGATTTCTTTTTTAACCAAGGTTTTCAAACGCGCCTCAGAGCCTAATATTTTCTCCAGCGCATTTCGTTCATCGGCCAGTTCTTTTTGTTCACCGCGAATTTTCATTTCTTCCAACTTTGCCAAGTGTCGCAATTTCAAGTCTAAAATCGCATCCGCCTGAATATCGGTCAATTTAAAATGTGCCATTAAGGCAGTTTTAGGTTTTTCTTCATAACGAATGATTCTGATGACTTCATCAAGATTAAGGTAGGCGATGAGTAAACCATCCAGAATATGTAAACGTGCAAGCACTTTATCCAGACGATATTGCAAACGCCGCCTTACTGTTTCCACACGAAATTTCAGCCATTCCTGAAGAATTTGTTTGAGGTTTTTTACGGCAGGACGGCCATTCAAACCAATCATATTAAGATTGACACGATAGGTTCGTTCCAGATCGGTAGTTGCAAATAAATGCGTCATCACCGCATCGCTGTCAATCCGGTTTGAGCGAGGCACAATCACCAAGCGCGTCGGATTTTCATGATCCGACTCATCACGAATATCTTCGACCATAGGTAGTTTTTTGGCAACCATCTGCGCGGCGATTTGCTCCAGAATTTTACTACCAGAGACCTGATGCGGCAGCGCAGTAATGATCACCCCGCCCTTCTCTGTTTCGTATTTCGCACGCATCCGAACTGAGCCGTGACCGGTTTGATATATTTTTTTAATATCAGCAGGAGAAGAAATAATTTCCGCATCGGTGGGATAATCCGGACCTTTAATGAATTCGAACAAAGCTTCAAGGTCAGTTTTAGGCGCTTCAATTAATTGTACCAAAGCAGCGGCGACTTCTCGTAAATTATGCGGAGGAACATCCGTTGCCATTCCCACCGCGATACCTGTTACCCCATTGAGCAAAATATTAGGCAGGCGTGCAGGCAACACCAAGGGTTCATCCAGAGTACCATCAAAATTCTGCCCCCAGTCTACCGTGCCTTGACCTAATTCATTGAGTAATAACACCGAGTATTTGGCCAAACGAGACTCGGTATAACGCATCGCCGCAAATGATTTAGGGTCGTCGGGGGAACCCCAGTTTCCTTGCCCATCTATCAATGGGTAACGATAGGAAAAAGGTTGTGACATAAGCACCATAGCTTCATAGCAAGCACTGTCTCCATGCGGATGAAACTTACCCAACACATCGCCGACGGTTCTTGCTGATTTTTTATATTTAGCTGTGGCATTCAAACCCAGCTCAGACATCGCATAAACGATGCGACGCTGTACCGGTTTCAAACCATCACCGATATGTGGCAAAGCGCGATCCAAAATGACATACATGGAATAATCCAGATAAGCTTTTTCTGCAAATTCGCTTAATGGTGTTTGCTCTACCCCCTCAAAATCCAGTAGTTCGTTGTTACTCATTTATTGTTCCAGTATTGTTCCAGGTTTTTAAAAAAATCACACCGAAAACTAAAAATAAAGCCGGGCTCTTAAGTCTACGTGCCTAAGCATTCTTTCTACACCTCAGCCAGGTCGCCTTTTTCCTCCAACCATTTTTTACGATCAGGTGCGCGTTTCTTCGCCAACAACATATCCATCAACTTGTGGGTTTCATCACCGACTGCGACAGTTAACTGCATTAAACGGCGCGTATCCGGTGCCACGGTTGTTTCACGGAGCTGCATCGGATTCATTTCACCCAGCCCCTTAAAACGCTGCACAGAAACTTTGCCTTTTATTTTTTCTGCTTTAATACGATCAAAAATACCTTGTTTTTCGGCTTCATCCAAGGCATAAAACACGTGTTTGGCAACGTCGATCCGGTACAACGGCGGCATCGCCACATAAATATGGCCCGCGTCCACCAATTTTCGGAAGTGGCGTAAAAACAAAGCACACAATAAAGTCGCAATATGTAAACCATCAGAATCTGCATCAGCAAGAATACAAATCTTGCCATAACGTAAACCCTTGAGACTATCACTACCCGGATCGACACCCACCGCGACCGCAATGTCATGCACCTCTTGCGAAGCCAGCACATCGACAGAATCGACTTCCCAGGTATTTAAAATTTTACCCCGTAACGGCATGATGGCCTGGAATTCCCGGTCTCGTGCCTGTTTAGCGGACCCTCCTGCTGAATCCCCTTCCACCAGAAATAACTCAGTACGATTTAAATCTTGGGATGCACAATCCGCCAACTTACCAGGTAAAGCCGGACCTGAGGTTATTTTTTTGCGCACCACTTTTTTACCCGCACGCAAGCGAGTTTGTGCACTTTCAATGGCCAACATAGCAATTTGCTCGCCTTCTGCAACATGTTGGTTCAACCACAATGCAAAGGCATCTTTAGTCACACCGGAAACAAAGGTCGCACATTCCCGTGAAGACAGCCGTTCCTTTGTTTGACCGCTAAATTGAGGGTCAAAATGTTTCAGAGATAAAACATAGGCACATTTATCCCAAACATCTTCGGGCGAAATTTTGACACCACGTGGCAATAAATTACGAAACTCACAGAACTCTCTAATGGCATCGGTTAGACCCGTACGCAAACCATTTACATGCGTCCCCCCCTGGATTGTCGGAATCAGATTGACATAGCTTTCACCGACTAATTCCCCCCCTTCGGGCAACCAGGACACAGCCCAATCAACCGCTTCTCGCTCTCCGGCAAGTTCACCAATAAAAAGAGCTTCGGGTACCAATGCCAGTCCACTCAATGCTTGCGATAAATAGGATCGCAAGCCGTCTTCATAACACCACTGTACTTTTTCATTTGTTTTTTCATCGAAAAAACGCACTTCAAAGCCTGAACACAACACGGCTTTAGCACGTAAGACATGTTTAAGTTTTGCTACAGAAACTTTATCTGAGTCAAAATATTTACCATCAGGCCAAAAACGAACCGTCGTACCGGTATTTTGCTTACCCACTTTACCCACAATTTTCAACGGCGTTTTTTTATCGCCATGGGCAAAGGTCATAAAATGCTCCTGGCCATCACGACGCACAGTCACTTCCAGTTTTGTTGACAAGGCATTAACGACTGAAACCCCGACCCCGTGTAATCCCCCTGAAAATTGATAATTTTCATTGGAAAACTTCCCTCCGGCATGTAAGCGGGTCAAAATCACTTCGACACCAGGTACTTTCAATTCAGGATGTTTGTCCACCGGCATGCCTCGGCCATTATCCTTGACTTCGATAGAGCCATCTTTGTAAAGACGCACCTCCAGTCGTGTTGCATAGCCAGACAGCGCTTCATCGACACAGTTATCGACGACTTCTTGTATTAAATGATTAGGCCGAGTCGTATCGGTATACATTCCGGGTCGCTTACGCACCGGTTCGAGACCGCTTAATACTTCAATCGTTGAAGCATCATAATTCTTTGCCATGCTGATCCTTCGCCCTTCAATCACTATGGGTAAAATTTGTTCGGGCATACTCTATCACGGCCATAGATACCGTGCTAGCTACGACCGGACATAAAAATAAAGTGGAATTCTTCAAATCTGCATTTATAAAAAGGAAATGTTCAGGGGGTGGAGACAAAGAGATTCACATATATCCATCCATTGCAAACGCGCGCCTTGCTTGCAAAATGGTTTACATGCGTTTTTTAGCACATTCTAATTTCAATAGTCTAGAAATTAGAATTCCCAACGATATCCCAAGCTGAACGTATTGTAGGTTAAATTATCGAATGCCAATTGAGTTTGATAATAAAAATAAGCCGTGCTTCCTCCTGCCGTAACGGCTGACAGACCGAAACCAAGATTAAAGTAATTATCATCCACCGCATTGGTCGGTAAACGAAATGTGCTGCGGTTAGGATCACCGATAAAATTTCCTTCTACAAAGTGTAGGTCATCCTTAAATTCATTGACCCATTCTACACGAACCTGGGGAACCAGCACGCCCCAGGTTCGATTGACTGCAACGCTCAATTGGCCACCTACAGTGAATAACAAGGATTGAAAATTTTGAGCATTCATACGCAAAACCCAACCCGAACCGCTCGCATTATTGCTCGAAATACGTTCGTTATAACCCTCTGTATTCGCGTCCGTTATTTGCAGTTGAGCATAAGGGGTCAGTGAGATTGCACCCAATGAAAAATCATATCCTGAAGCCAGGCTGACAACAAGTTGCTCACCAAAAAAATCAGCCGATGCCGTTTGATTTACCGTCGTAACTTGACCTGTAGCAGAATCAGCCAAACTATATTGAATACGGCGCTCCTGATCATACTCGTTCCCGCCAAAACTTAAACTAGCATCGAAATATAGTTGTTCTGTTGCATAGTAACTACCATAAAAAATGAGATTGAACCCGGTTAGGGTTAACTTGCCTCGACCGGAGCTATGTACCGTTTCGTTACTAGAATAACCAAAAGCAACCCCAGCATACGACTGTGGGTTAATACGATAGTCAACACCAGCCGTCATATCGACACCATCAAATTCGGAGCCTCGCTCATTGGCCGTGTTCTCTTTTTTTCCTAAATAAATACTGCCATTGACAAAACCACCCAAACGGCCTTCTGCGAGACCCTCACCATCATCAGCCGATGCAGCACCGCCACGTACAGCGGAACCCAATGAATAAAAACGACTTTCGTTATTAACCAAACTACCATCCCGATAGAGCTTTAAACCTTGACTACTGAAATTACGGGAGGTATTGCTGCGTAACTCAATAAAACGCTGACTAACATTTGCATTTTGGGCCCGAACACTTTGTTGTGAGGCATCCACCGGCGCACTCGCTGCATCCGGCGTCAGTTGTGAAATCGCTTCAGTGACTGCTGAGGTATTATTACCACTCAGCGCGGCATCCAATAATAAATCACAATCCCGTTGCATGGCACTAGACACCGTTCTTGTTGTACAGATTTGGGCTAATAAACCTGCCATTGCTGATTGCGGGGGGGTCAGCGGTGCACGCTGAAAGGCTGATAACACTATCGGCGCACTCGGTGTGCTCAGCGTACAATTCACCGAATTGGTACTAATATTAGAGCAAAATACGGTGGTTTGCCCGGGAAGAGTACAACTGATTGCACCATTATTATCACTACAGGCAAACGTCTCGCCCAAGTTAGTTTTGCACTCCGCTTCATTGCCCGTAAAGGTACAATTATTAATCGAATCAATCGTGCTGATTAATGAGGTCAAGCGCGTCCCTTCCGGACTCACGGTACACGTTGACGGGTTTTTCACATCGTCACAACTTATAGCAATTTCAACAGCACTAACCGAGTCGGGCATGCTCATTAACATAAAAAAGCACATCAACACGATTGTCCGAAAAGTGGCAAATAAGCTATAAAATCGATTCATAAGGGCATCGCTTACATATTAATTATTTCGAAAAATCATCATTTAAAACACGTAACTTAGACCAAAGGAAATGACCGGGTAAAGCACAAAACCATCAGCATCGTCCTGGAAATTGCCTTCCTCCCGTACCAATGCTTCGATAAAGGTCGGGTCATCGGCAACATTAATAATGTTTGAAGTCCCTTGTTGTATCGCTGTACCACGGGCATTCAGCGTCACTTTGGGTTCACCTTGATAAACCAATGCCACATCAAAACCGTAGCCCCAACCCGATGCTTTACCCGGATTAGCACTCCAGCCAAACCCTAGATAGGGCGCAAACTGACGAAAACCCAAGGAACCGTTAATAGTTAAATCCCCGGAATAAGTCGTATCACCAATACTATAATTTTCTTGTGCCGTGAGCGTGAGATCAAAATTATTATTATTTACCAAGAGGCCGCCTGTAAGACGAAACCGACCCCGGAAGGGATAGTAGTCTAATAGCGCACCCCATGATTCAAAATTTATATCTAAATCATAGTTGTTGCCATCAAAACGTTGTGAGCTGCTGATCTTTAACATATTAAAGCCAACACGCGCTTGCAATGTATCGTTTAATCCATGCGCGTATTCCAAACCCACACCCAAGGTACTCACCCTGGCACCTAAAGAAGCCGCCAAAATGTTGTGACTAAAACAGAACAGCGTAGTAGAGACTATAATAGACAATAGACATTTCAGTGACATAGCATATCCCTGGCTACAATATAATTTTAACAAAACATGAAAGAGCTATGATAACGCTCTGGCTACGGTTATCAAGTGAATTTTATCACTTGATTATTAATTATTAATCCAAAAAAAATTTCAAGACAGGCATGGATATTATAAATTTATAGCTGTTTTCGATAAAACCAGGGTTTATCTATTTTTGTATTTCCTCGTATATTTTTCAGCCATTTGTAGTCTTTCTTTTGTCGATGGATGAGAAGAAAAATAATAATTGTTCTGCTCTTTTTTAGCAGGGTTATCAATACTTATACGACTGAGTATGTTCGCAAATAGCATTGGATTAATATTGGTTTTTAACATCAGTTCAAACGCGAACTGATCTGCTTCCGTTTCATATTTTTTCGAATAATGACTTTGCGTTAAGAAAATGGGCAAGCCAGCAGACATTTCGGCAAGAACCGATGCATCACTGGTTATCATATAAAAATATTATTGTCACCACCGTAGACTAAATGATTTCCTTCAATCCATGCTTATATGCGACGTGACCCATTTCATGATAAAGAATCGTATCAATTTCTTTCTGATTTTTTGCTACGCGAATTAATTCATCACTGATTATTTAACAGCTCGGGCATCATCTATCTTTGCTATGGGAAACGCTTTGGCGAAACTGACAACATCATCAATAGAAATTTTGGATTTAAATATGATATTGCCACCGCTTTTCAGATTAACCATCAATTCAGAACGCGAGCCTTGACTCATATCCATTGCGGTACGTCTTTGAATACGCAGTTTTTTGCCACTGCCCATCATGCCCAGTTGAGCCAACATTCCGAGTGACCCCATCCCTCCCCCTGCTCCGCCCATTAACTGAACTTCAATTCTATCTCCATCTTTTTCATAAACGGCTTCCGTAATAGTCATCCCCATGGCTTTGTTTTCATCCAAAGAAGTTCGTTTCCAACCCTCTACCATTTTATGAAACAGTTTACTCACGCCGGCTTGCTTAAACTGCTCTAAAGCCTCAACACACCAACGCGCTTCTTCCAACGCAGCATCAATGTCATTATCATTAATTAAGCTCGAAACAGCGTTGCAACTTTCTTTGGCATCATCATTCAAGGCTGATACTGACCCCGAAAAAAATACGAAAACCAGTGTTACACTTAAGAATACCGATGAATTTTTTTTTGCTAGCATTGCTTTACTCTCTCTTATTTTCACATACCAAAAATTGACCCGTCTATTATTTTTACTGTGACGAATTCAGGAAGGGTGAATCTACTATCACATTAGTATATATTCTACAAAGGTGTAATCAACAGGTATGAATATTTCGTATAGCCGTGTTTTTCTATCAGCGGTCCATATCTGAAAACGAACCTGATCTACTTTTACATTCCCACCGACACCAGGAGAGGAAATAGTGAAAAACTGTGTGCCGCTACCCAGCTTACCCCCCGCAACAGTAGGAGGAATCACAGGGGATCCCGAGGCAGCATAACCGGGTGTGAATGTCCCGTTTGTAAAAGGCCGTGCCCATATTCGAACACCATTCTCCTCTGTTGTTTGGTAATTAAAAGAAATATTCACTCTGCTATCAAAAACTAGGGAATCAGGAGACTCAGGGTCGAAAGTGACATTTGAAATGGTATTGATTGGTTTTAAATCAAAGGTAGCGATGCAAGTTGTATTAGCGTTTATTACAATTTCGTACAGTAGACGATCTCCGACAGGTATAGGTGGTAATATATTACAATTCACCCCTGTCCAACCTCTAAATTCAGATCTTCTCTCTGCTTCGGCAACAAGAGTTACCCGTGACCCTGCCACGAAACTTGCACTGCATTTATCACCACAAACAAGGATATCATTAGCACCATCAATAATCCCGCCTCCAACCACACCGCTTCCTGTACCCGTTTTTTCGATAGTTAGTGTCACTACCTCAGGAGTAATTTCAAAAAAAGAAGCTGAACAGATTTTATCAGCATTCATGGTCACGTTGGCGATAGTTAGAGCGCCTGCGGAAACAGAACAGTTACCTTGCCATCCCTGGAAACGGTAACCTACATCGGATACAGCGGTAAGAGTCACTGTAGTGTTGTTGACATAGTTTTGATTACAGTCACTACGAACATTGGAATTACCGATACAATTGATTCCCTCAGGTTTGCTAGTGACGGAGCCTCCACCACCAACCTCTACCGTTAACGTGTGCTGATGAATAACGACAGCCGCAAACACCGCTGTACACGACTTATTGGTATTCACAGTCATGAGGATGATGTCGTCATCTATTGTAGCTGTGTCTGTACAGTTACCCCTCCACTCATCAAAGCGATAACCCTCATTCGCTACTGCGGTGAGTGTGATTTGAGTGCCATCAGCATAATTCTCGCTACAATCCTCTCCACAACTGATTCCCCCTGGCTTGCTAGTGACGGAACCTCCACCATCAATTTCAACCGTTAACGTGCGTTGAATGACGACAACCGCAAACGTCGCAGTACACGATTTATCCGCATCCATCGTCACGCTAACGCTGGTCGCGGTTCCAGAACAACTGCCACCCCATTTGTCAAATCGGTAGCCCGCATTCGGCGCTGTGGTGAGAGTGACTTGAGTGCCATTAGCATAACCTTCGCTGCAATCGCCACCACAATTGATCCCCCCTGGGGTACTACTAACGGAACCATTTTGACTCACCACCGTCAGCGTGCGCTGCACAACCGCAAACGTTGCAGTACAAGATTGATCCGCATCCATGGTTACGCTGGTGCTGGCTGAGGTTCCAGAACAACTGCCACTCCATCCAGTAAAGCGATAGCCTGAACTCGCAACAGCGGTGAGTGTGATTTGAGTCCCATCAGCATAACTTTCGCTACAATCTTCTCCGCAATTAATCCCAGGGCTACTGGTGACCGTACCGTTGCTGCTCACCACCGTTAACGTGCGCTCAATAGTAACGAAGTTTGCTTGACAACTGAGATTGCCATTCACCGTGAGCTGCACCGAAGGCTGAGTTGCCGTACATTGCTCTGCCCCACTCCAGCCGGTGAACCGAGAACCGTTGGCGGCATTGGCGGTGAGTGTCACTGTGGCACCGCTGATGTAAGTTTCGTTACAATCCTCACCGCAGTTAATGCCCTGGTCGTCGCTGGTGATGGTGCCACTGCCGTTTCCTGTGGTCGAGGTAGAGAGTGAAAAATTTGATAAATCGAATACGGCGGTACAACTACTATTTTCAGTTAAACTCAGCTCGACTCGACTATTGGTTCCCGAACAGGTGCCTTGCCATTCTTTAAAGACAGAATTATTGGCGGCGCTTGCGATCAGGATCAACTGCTGACCCACATCCGCTTGTATTGAACACATCTCGCCGCAATTAATCCGATCATCGGCACTGCTTACCGTGCCAGAGCCAGTTCCAGATTTACTGACCGAGAAGGTGATTTTGTTCCGTTCAAAAACAGCAGAACAGGATTTATCCGTATCCAGTGTAACACTGGCACTGCTTGCAGTACCAGAACAACTGCCTCCCCATTGGGCGAAACGGTAGCCATTATCAGGCACCGCAATTAAACTCACCTGAGTCTTGTCGTCATAGGCTTGACTACAATCCGTACCACAACTGATTCCACCCGGAGTGCTGGTGACCGTCCCACCCTCACTGCTTGAAACCGTTAAGGTGCGCTCGACTACCACGATGGCAAAGCTTGCCACACAACTGATATTTCTATCCACCGTAATTTGAATCGAAGATTGATTTCCCGCGCACTGCTCAGCCCCGCTCCAACCGGTGAATTGAGAACCGTCCGCTGCATTAGCGGTCAACGTCACGGTGCTACCCGTGGCATAGGTTTCGTTACAATCGTTACCACAGTTAATACCCTGGTCATCGCTGCTGATGATCCCACTACCATTTCCTGCGGTCGACGTTGAAAGTGAAAACTCAGTTGAATCAAAAACGGCGGTACAACGACTCTCTTCCGTTACACTCAGCTCGATACGAGCATTGGTTCCTTTACAAGCGCCTTGCCAGCCTTTAAAAACAGAATTACTGGCAGCACTGGCGATAAGCACCAATTGCTGACCCACATTCGCTTGTATTGAACATTGCTCGCCGCAATTAATCAGATCATCGGCACTGTTTACCGTACCAGAGCCGGTGCCAGACTTGTTGACCAAGAAAGCGATTTTATTCAGCGTAAAAACGGCGGAACAGGATTGACTCGCGTCCATCGTCACTTTGGTGCTGGCTGCAGTGCCGGAACAACTGCCTCCCCATTGAGCAAAGCGATAGCCACTACCGGGCGCTGCGGTTAAGCTGACCTCGGTTCCGGCATCATAAGTTTCACTACAATCACTACCACAGTCAATGCCCACAACCGCACTGGTAATCTTACCCTGACCCGTTTTAGTGACTTCTAATGTATAGCGACCCTTAAACTCTGCTGCACAACGGAGGTTACCTTCTACGATCACTTGCACTTCCGGGTTCGTTCCGACGCATTGTTCATCGCCACTCCAGGCAACAAAAACGGCATCGTTTGCGGCACGGGCGGTCAATGTTACCGTCGTGCCCGAAGCATAAACCTCGTTGCAATCGTCGCCACAGTTAATCGCTTGGTCGTTGCTGGTGATGGTGCCGTTACCACTGCCTGTGGTTGAAGTAGAGAGTGAAAATTCAGATAAATCAAATATCGCTGTACAACTGGCATCTTCAGTTAAATTCAGCTCGGCACGACTGTTGGTTCCCGAACAGGCGCCTTGCCACTCTTTAAAAATAGAATCATTGGCGGCGTTGGCTGTGAGGATCAGCGTTTGCCCATAATCCAGCGTTGCCGAACAACTGGCACCACAGTTGATGGCTTCATTCTCACTGCTCACGATACCGGACCCTGCCCCTTGCTTGCTGATCAAAAATGTAATTTCTTCCAGGTCAAAGGTTGCTATACATTCACTATTTTCGCTCAGTGTTAAACGGGTTGTCACATCGTTACCACTGCACTGCCCACTCCAACCGGCAAACAGACTGCCCGCCGCCGGGGTCGCGGTTAATGTCGTTTCAGCCTGGTCTGCATAATCACCACTACAGAGTTCACCACAATCAATATTTTCATTTGCTGTTGTCACGACACCTTGTCCATTCCCTTGCATCGTGATGGTGAGGGTATGCTCCACCAAAATAAAATCGGCGATCACGTTGCGGGCATCATTCATCAGCAAGGTACACCCATCTAGTCCGTTATTTTCATCACAGCCCGTCCAGGAAACGTCATTTTTATCGTTGCCAAGTATCGGCATTAACGTGACGGATTGATTGTGTGGAAATTCACCGTTACAGATCGATTGTTCACCTTCTGTATTTTCACAAATTAAGGTGGGGGGATCAGTATCATTACCGTCATCACTGCGTATCGAACCCGCATTAGGCCCACCTTTAATGGTTAGCATTAGAGTTTGATTCTGCGTGGAAAATACCGCTGTGCAAGAACGCGCCTGATCTAATGTCACCTGGACGATGGGTTCTGTACCTGCACAATCCCCTTGCCATGCGGTAAAGGAAATATTATCTGGGGCTATGGCTTCTAACTGAACCAGGGTGCCGTCCGGGTAATTATAAGTACACTGTTCACCACAGGCAATATTGCCATCTTGACTATTGACCACCCCTTCACCTTCAAGGGTGATATTGAGTAATTGCGTTGCGGGGGTATCCGGTGAATCCGACACTGCGCCAAACAAGGGGTTGGGAACCATATAAAGATTGTCGGTATCACTGATGGTATAAGCAACCCAACGACCTTCTTTGCTCAATGAAGGCAGGGTGCCACTCTGGGCAAGTTGCACGGCTTGCTCAGTCGTTCTATCTTTGACGTATATCGTGGTACCAATGGCATAAGCAATATAACGACCCTCGCCTGAGATACTGGGAGTGATCGCGGGTACTGCCGTAGTATCGAACGCCACACCTTCACTATCAGTACTAATAAGTCGAATAGCGGGGCTATTAGATACGTTCTCATAGAGATAAATCCCACTACTGCCGGCTAATGTTTCGTCTGTTACAGCATCATTCCCCTGCAGTGTAAACACGATAAATTGGCCATTGGTGTTGATATCGTAAGGTGCCGCAGCAGAGGCCTCAGGCACAACATAGGGCGTGGTGATGTCAATGTTTGTTTTGTTTGCGATATTATGGAGTTTAAGCGTGCTGGTGGTAGTATCCCAGATGATGACATGAGAGCCATCGCCACTTAACAATGGTTTTATTCCCGCACCAAGATACTCTAATGTATCAAGGGTTCGATTTTTTAGATAAATGCCTGTCGTCCCCTCAGCGATTAAGCTATTCTCAGAAACAAACACCGCAAGTTGGCCATCATCAGAGAGAGTCGGTTGGAAGCTGCCCAGCGGCGCTTGCTGGTTGGTTGAAGTTAGGCTGATTCTGGTTGTTATATTAGTATCGAGCGCTTTGACAAAAATATCTGAAGCCGCGTTGGTATCGACGGGGTTCATAGCCAGGTTGCCTGCCTCTGATTCAAAGACAATCACCCGGCCATCGGCACTCATATCCGCTGAAACAGCCGCGCCATCGGCTTGATTATTATCAGAATCAGTATGAATATTAATAATGCGATTGTTACTCCGGTCTTTCAAGAAAAAATCAACCTGATCATTCGTATCATCCGTAACCAGGTTATTGGCTGCGGATTTAAACAATACCGCTTGATTATTATCAGAAAAAATAGCTCGACTGCTTAAGGCATTGCCGCTCAGGCCATTGGGGTTAGTATCAATTTGAATGGGCACGTTGAGTGGGGAGGCATTAGCCCCGGCAGGCAACAGGGTGAGTTCCACCGACGTACTCATACCCGCCAACAGGGGAGCAACACTGGTTTGCGCCTGGAAGTTCAGCGTACCGGAGGCATAAGCAAGACCCGTAATTGTCAGAACAATACCAGGCGGTACCGTAAACTCTATTTCTCCACCCGTAGCGAGAATATCACCTTCGCCCAGTGTCGCACCACTTTCATCGGTGACCTGAACCACAATACTATCGATACCTGTGGGTAGGTCAGCGTTGTCTAACTTATTTTGAACGGACTTATTTATATTATTTTTATTCTGGCTTGGATTGCCACCCACTGTGACCTTGAGTGTTGCCGGCCCTTGTGCTCTGTTTTCGCCTTCTGACCCCGACATACAAGCGGATAACACAACCACCAACAAACCCATTAAAAACAGAGCGTAGCGATAATAATGAAAATAACGGCTAGCCGTTGCGTTAGGCTTAAACATAATATTGTCCAATCACGTTTATGAATCAAAAATCCTGTCGGTATCCAAAACTAACGGTCAGTTGATCGTAGTCTTCTATCAGTTGTAGTGTTTCTAATTGCGCAAAAATCGCCGCCCCTTTCATAAAATAATAACTACCACCGGCAGCCAACTCTAAATAGGAGCTGTCTCTACTGGGGGTGTTAAAAGAAAAAGCCGTACTGCCTGGGTCACTGACAAAATTAGCCGTAATTTTCTGTTCATCGGCATTTAAGTCCGCGATAAATGAGGCTCGAACTATGGGGATAAACACGCCTCGTGTCGTACTGAATGCTTTACTGAACTGTGCCGACAAGGTCAGCAGGGTTTGCTCAATTTCTTGAGCAGAAATATTCAAATTGAATCCTCCGCCACCGGTTTCTTTATAACCATCAACCTCGGAGGTGGCGTAGCTGAACTGCCCACTTAATTCAATTTGAGTCCCATTGGCAAATTGCATATCGTAGCCCCCCCCCAATGAGAGTCCTGTTTGGTTGGTATCTGTTGTACTACGGGCTGTTTCAGTAAATTGACGCGTATTAATCATGAAATCGATATTACGGGACAAGTCATAACTACCACTACCTGCATACACGCTCCCTTCTAGAAACCAGGCCGATGAAGGAAAATAATTGCCGTAGGCAATAATGCCATAACCCTGCCCTTCAAGTTGACCCTGATTATGCTCCAGATTTAAATCGTTACTAAGGTAAGTGAGGGCAACACCCGCAACACCTTTATCAGAAAAGCGATAATCGCCCCCACCCAAAAGAGAAAAGGCATCGGCCTCAAAACCGGCCAGGTTAGCGGTCGTTGCTTGTTCTGAAATCGTGATATTGCCGTTAAAATAGGCACTGAATGCCGAGTTTTCCGTTTCCGACCCAAGTGCTCCGCCTCCCGCAGCCCCCCCTGTTATCATACCGGGCGATGATCCTGCCAGCTTCTGTTCGTTAAGATAAAGGTTCAAACCAGAAAGACTTTGTATTTCCAGACCTCTGCGCAACGCACTCAAGCGCTGACCCAATAGGTTGCCTTGATCGCCCGGTGAGGTTCGAGTTGTGGTCGTAACTTGCGCGGTTGCCGTTTTAGCTGAAATCGCCACCAAACCCGTAACCCGCTCATCAAAATCATTAGAGGCACTACCTAATTGAACACAGGCAGCACGCAGTTGCGCTTGATCCAGGGTTAATGAAGCTAATTGACCAAGACTTGAGCAGATAGGATTAATTGCGGCTGCAACGGCACTCTCTGGTGTATTTGCTGGCGTCGTCAGATTAGCGGATAAAGGAATCGTCTGAGCATAGACCGTCATCCCTGACCAAATAAAAATCGTGAATACCCCTAATATACAGGAACGTTCTTTCGTGAACACACCGTTCTCCTTGTGAACTTAATGCTGACACCGTAGCCCATTATGATCCTTAAGCAAGCTAGAAACAACGTCATTATGTCACATAAAAACAACCCAGCTTACCCCTTGACTCTTTCATTCTAAGGTCTTTACATTCGTATCACTTGAAATTAAAGGTATGTGTTTTCTATTTAATAGTCAGGAGACCTAGCCACTTTCCGTAAGCTCTATCCTAACACCTGCATCGTTACAGCCTAGGCACCCCAGATTACGGTCGATTCCAATCATTTTTCCTGCTTTTAAAGCGAATGTTTTCATTGCTCTAATAAATCACGCCACGCCAGACAGATCGACATGATCTTTCGGGTGATCATCACCAGAACCACCGCCACTACATCCAAATAGGATTACAATAGCAAAGAGCAACAGACAGGCCTTCAACGAAAATGATGTACTCTCTATTTTTAAGTCACCCATTTTTTCTTCCCTGCAATTTTTATTTTTTGTAAGCATGCTACTTCCCTTGTGAACTTGATGTTAAAAAATTAAGTACACAATTCCATTATGCTATTTAATCGGCTAAAAACAATGTAAATATGTCACACAAAAATAGCCTTATTTACCCTTGACAATTTCATATTGACGCAATAGGCCCGGGACACTTGAAGTCTAAGTTTTATCTTCTATGCTGTCTTAGTACCTACATTCTTCCAAGCCGCCAGAAAAAGTAAATACACCACTACTTGAAATATCCAAACCTTAAGCACCACGGGTATAGCACAAACATAAATGTCATAATTTATATATGTTCTGAAGTATAAACCCATCAGAAGGCGCATCCATAACACAGACGTACTAGTACTTTTGTACTAGTTCTTTTTACCGCTATCCCCCCAGACTCAGATGCCTATATAATCAGCGAAATAAATTGGTTACTTAGGCTCAGGATAATGAAATTTTTTCTCATCGATGATCATGATATCGTCAGAGTTGGACTCAAGCTCGCACTGCAAGAGTTAGATAGCTCCATTGAATTCATGGAAGCAAGGGACGGCAAAGAGGCACGGCAAGTACTCACGAACGAACCTGATTTTGATTTGATTTTAATTGATCTCTGCTTGCCAGACACAACAGGCCTTGAGTTGCTTGAATATATTGGATCACAGTGGCCTGACATTCCTGTCGCGATTATTTCTGCTTCAGACAAAATGTCAGATATGCGCCGAGTCCTGGATTATGGTGCATCAGGATTTATACCCAAAACGACAACAACAGCAATTCTATTAAAGGCTGTGAGCCTTATGTTGTCTGGTGGTACTTACATTCCCGAACATTTTTTAAATGCCTCGTACCAAGATAAGAATGAACAATCAGAAAAAAACATAGGGGAGTTAGAAACATTATTAACAAAACGTCAAATAGAAGTTTTAAAATTAATAGCCACGGGTCAATCTAATAAAATTATTGCTCAAACTCTCAAGCTATCAGAAAATACGGTGAAAATTCATATTGCTGCCATATTCAAAATACTCAAGGTAAAAAACCGAACTTCTGCTGTGCTGGTGGCACAAAATTCTCGCCTAGTATAGCGATAAAAAATTGAACCCGTTATCTCTAAAACATATTATATTTGCTATAACTCTATTTTTTTTAGTCAGTATAGAGTCCCTCTATGCTGCTCCACGCCAAGTCGCATTATTACTCAGCAATGATCGCCCTCTCTACCATTCCATTGCCAATAAATACTCGACAACATTAGTGGCATTAGACGACTCTATAGCCATCACCAAACAATACACGGATCAGGAAATAACGGATAACACACTATCATTTATTAACTCTAATTTCGTTATTGCAATAGGAACAAAAGCGTGTCAAAAATTAAAAAAAAGTGATACTCCATTACCCTCTCTGTGTATATATATACCAAGATCAACATTTGAAGCACTCTATAAAGCGGATGATCACCATATAACCGCACTCTATCTAGACCAACCCATAGATCGCCAATTAAAATTGATCCGACTTCTCTTTCCTGGTGCTTCGTCTATTGGCACTTTACTTGGCCCCGTCTCCTTCAATGAGAAAAAATCTATTCAAAATGCGGCATCCAGGTTTAAGTTCAAGGCGGATATTAAAATATTAAAAAACAGGGATCCAACCGCAGTAATTATTAAATCATTAGTCACAAAAAACGATATTATTTTGACCGTACCAGACCCCGTGGTGATGACACCTCAGCACGCTAAATGGCTACTTTATATAGCCTATCGCCAGCGAATTCCAGTCATCGGATTTTCCAAAGCTTACGTTACTGCGGGTGCATTGGCAGCTTTATATAGCAAACCTGGTGACTTTGGACATCAAGCAGCCATCATGACACATCAAGCCATGCTTAAAAATTCCAATCAAATTACCGCGTCAGCGTACCCAGAAACTTTTGAAATATCTATCAACTACAGTGTCGCAAAAACTTTAAATATTGATCTACCAAAAATAGAGTGGCTCAAGAAAAAGATGAGTAACTCGCGAGAGGTTATGCAATGAAACGCTGGAGAATTCGTAGCTGGAAAATAAAGCAGCGGGTGCTGGCTTTGGCCATATTACCGATCATAGGTTTGACATTAATTATTGGCTATTACATGACTACGCTTCAACTCAATGCAGTAGATCAATCATTGCAAACAAAGGGTCAATTTATATTACAACATTTGGCAACAACATCGGAATTTGGTTTATTTTCAAAAAATATTATCTTGTTACAGACTTTGGCTGATGCAACCTTGAAAGATCCGGATATAATCTCGGTGAAAATATTAGATTCTGGTGGTACCCACCTGGCTTTTTCTCAAAAAAAATCAAATGAAAAAACAAGCGGTGTTGAAATTAATAACCCGCAGACTCTGCATTTTACTGAACCCGTTTTCTCAACCGGGATTAAGATATTCGAAGAAGAAGAAAAAAATTCACCGATGTTACTAGGAAGTATCGCCATCACTCTTTCAAAAAAACAAATATTAAAACAACAAAAACAAATTTTAAGAAATAGTCTTTTTTTTCTCTCTCTCGGATTATTGGTGAGTATTATTTTAGCCATGCGTATTGGTCGCAGCATTGTACAGCCGATATTACGACTCACCGATATTGTCAAACAAATCCAGAAAAACAAATTCAATGTCCGTATCTCAACGATATCAGGAGGAGAATTAGGGACTTTAGAATCGGGCATTAATAAAATGATCGCAACAATAGAAAGTGCTAAACAAGCTCTTGAAATAGAAGTTAATCAAGCAACAGATGCACTACGCAATACTGTTAAAAAACTGGAACAAAAAAATAGAGAATTAGACCAGGCTAATCATGAAGCCATTTTAGCCGGAAAATCAAAGGCTATTTTTTTCGCCACCATGAGCCATGAAATTCGTACTCCCGTCAATGCAATAATTGGTTTTACCAATTTATTAAAACGCCAAAATACTGAAGAACTACGTCTAGAATACATCAGCATTATTGATCAATCTGCTGTCCACTTGTTATCGATTATCGATGACATTTTGAATTTTTCGCACCTGGATTCTGGCAATATTGAGCTGGAAAATATTGAATACGATATTCGCCAATGTTGCGATGACGTTGCTACCATGAATAGTTCATCAGCGCATAAAAAAGAGTTAGAACTCGCTCTTTTGGTAAATACCGACGTCCCTGACTTAACAGTAGGAGACCCCACACGTTTTAAACAAATACTGTCTAATCTAATTGGAAATGCACTGAAATTTACCAATAAAGGGAGTGTCGTCGTTCACGTAAAAATGCTGGATTCGATGTTACATTGCAGTGTAAAGGACACTGGCGTGGGTCTAGATCAAACAAAAATATCAGAGATATTTGAGGTATTTTCGCAGCAAGACAAATCCATTAATCGTCGCTTTGGTGGGACAGGCTTAGGTCTGCCTATCGTCAAAAAACTAGTTGAACTCATGGGCGGCAAACTCGGCGTAAAAAGCGAGGGGGAAAACGGTACCGAGTTTTGGTTTGAATTGCCTCTCACCTCCGGTATTGAAGTCAGTTATGAAAAATGTGACAGTCATATTCTTGATTCTATTAATATATTATTATATGAACCTCATGCAATAACACGACGCGCCATTAGAAACAATATATTAAAATGGGGTGCAGATATTTTTGTAGCCACCAATAAAACACGTCTCATTGAAATCATGCACTCCACTTCTGCGTCACCCAACTTCAACCTAATTATTCTCGGGTTTGAACCCGGATCCAGCTCAGAGGAAATAAAATCACTGATCATCCAGTTGCGTCATCATTTCTCTATCCCCATATTGTGCTTACTTAACGTAGAACCACGAAATATTTATTTATTTGATATCGACTTAGACAATTTTATGGCGACATCAAAACCGATATCAAATCATTTAATGCGCACGCACATCCTGGAGTTATTGCATAGGCGCGATCGTATTAACCTGGATTGTCCGCCTAAATTAACAGAGAAACCTGATTACCCTCTTCGTGATAAAAAAATATTGGTCGCCGAAGATCAACAATTCAATCAGACATTGCTGCATACTTTGCTAAAAACGCTAGGAGCTAAAGTTGATATTGCCAAAGACGGCCTCTCTGCCCTTCAATCAGCAAGAACTTTGGACTACGACTATATTTTCATGGACATACATATGCCAAAAATGGATGGTATTGAATGTACCGATAAAATTCGAAAATTGAGCAACCATAAAACAACCGCCATCATCGCACTCACTGCTGATGTATTTTTTGCAGATCAGGCCGTACTAAAAGAAATGGGTTTTAACGCCTGTTTATATAAACCCATTTCTGAAAAAAAATTACGCCAAATATGTATAACTTACCTCAATATAAAACTAAGCACCACTGAAAACTTTGAAAAGGATTCATCCCCAAATAGAAATTCTTTAGCCCACATTCCATCCCAACTGCATTTCCGACTTATTGAAGCTTTATTGAAACAAATTGAAGTAACAAAATCCGCTCTTCACAACGAAACACTCTTCTATACAGAAATGCACAAGCTGAAAGGGCTCATTGATACTTTCAACCTCGATACCGTTAAAAAACATTACGAGGCGCTTCTTACACAGCAAAAGGCCGACAATCACAAGGCTATGCTACACACTTTTAAAAGTATAAAAACGATTGTGCTCAGTTATGCTAAACACTAAAATGAGCTAAATAACACGATTCAAATACTGATGTATCAACACTTTACCCGACACTCGATTCCATTTACTTTTACCTATTTTCTGGCCTCAATGCATCGATATCAAAGTGATAACCATACAACCACTCGACGTTAAATGTACCGGCCTTCGTGAGTATGTTTACAGTTTTATTAATTCGATTGACTGACAGATTATAAAAAAATTCGCTGACGGGTAATTTTTCAGTATTGGAATTTCGCCAGGATTTTACAATAATAAAATAACTATCAGGCCCCTTACTGCTACGAGTATGATCTGTGCGAATCAATTTGGATGGATGGGACATCACGGGGCTATTATCAAGCGCGCCATTTAATATTTGGAATCCAAATACAGCCACAAAACTGTAACCAACACCATTCAAAACAGCGATCCAGGATAACTCTTTGTGTGTTCTTGCTCTACCCGAAAGATGAATACCTGCCGCTAAAAGATGCAATAACATAACTGGAAAAAACAGATATAGCACACTCGTATTAAACACTTGCTTAAACTCAATGGCAGGGTATGGGTCAAAATAAACTCCAATCACCATGAAAAACATTCCAATACACAAAACATAATTAGAGCTCGACATCCAAAATTTTCGTTGTCTCACCCATTTTTTGGGGTAGTGTTTGAACGTTTTATCAGAAGGACGGATATAGAAATGAACAAAACCCTCGATGTTGTTGCTACCAGACGATAATGACTGCACCCTTTTTAAGCGTTTATTTTCTGAGCGATGCTTCTCTAGCGAATCACATAGCTGCGTGAGTAGCGTAGCACTTCGTTTGACAACTCCTGGCTTGAACCAGCGCCATCCAGTAAAGGTACTATACCCCACCTTTACCACACCTTCTTTTAATTGAATATAATCAAAGCCTTCGCTTAGTAGTCTGGCGATAATTTTACAAACCTGCTCGTCTGCCAACAAATGCTGTTGTTTCGTTTTATTAGTTTCTGAAACGATATAGTAGCGTTTATCAAACCACCGATAGCCCGTTTGTAACTCGCTACTGATTCCCAGTATTTTAAAAATTTTATCAAAAACCCGTTCCCTGACTACGATAAAGTCAGCAAACTTATACGTGCCTGCACACATAATAAAAAAGTCTACATTTGGCCCCCGATCAATATATTGATTGATATAACTGTATTCAATAGAATGCGACTTATTACCTGGTATTGAATAACGGCCGAAATTGATTCCCAGGGCGCGTTTTAAGTTTTTGCGACTGACAAAATTTTTAATCCATAAAATAATTAAATAGAACAGCCCGGTAAAGACAATCAACACCACAATTAAAGAAAAAGGGATCAAATCTAGATTCAACATATTAAACTCTTTGGCTATATGATGTGGCTACACTAACCGGGACATTCAACTTCATATAAACCACTCAAACTATATGCAATAATCAGGATTATTGAAAAAGTGAGGCTGTTATTCCTTTCGTATTATTTTAAAGCATGTATA
>VAPM010301170.1_pt1 | contig 26746 bp, 20 predicted proteins | sample 3395091 | NCBI WGS metagenome assembly VAPM01 (sample SAMN08290445, study PRJNA428436) | hydrothermal vent metagenome | isolation source: Deep-sea hydrothermal vent chimney 3 | place: Pacific Ocean: Juan De Fuca Ridge
ATCAATCAAGTGATTGATTTCGACACAGCCTCAATCATCGCCGAAGCCTTCAACGCCACAGTCAAACGTGACACCACTGCTGTCTCTGGTGAAGACCTGCTCGCAGGCAATATAGAAAAACTCCTCCAAGATGAACCAGAAAATCTATCTGAGCGTCCACCGATTGTCGCCGTCATGGGACATGTCGATCATGGCAAGACTACACTACTAGACGCGATCCGCCAGGCAGAAGTAGCAGAAGGCGAAGCTGGCGGCATCACACAACACATCGGGGCTTATCAAGTCACTCACAAAGACAGATCGATCACATTCCTAGATACACCTGGACACGAAGCCTTTACGGCTATGCGCGCACGTGGTGCACGCGCAACCGACATTGCGATCCTAGTCTGTGCCGCCGAAGAAGGCGTCAAACCGCAAACAATCGAGGCAATCAACCATGCCAAAGATGCAGGTGTACCTATCATCGTCGCTTTGACCAAGATGGACAAAGAGGGCGCAAACATTGACAAAGTCAAAGGCGAACTAAACGAACACGGACTCCAAGCCGCCGACTGGGGCGGCAAAATCGAAATGGTACCCGTCTCAGCAAAGACTGGTGAAGGTATTGAAGAGCTATTGGAGATGGTCCTACTGGTCAATGACTTAGAGCCAGTCAAAGGCAACCCAGCACGCGAGGCTGTCGGTACAGTGATCGAGAGCCACCTCGACAAGTCTTTTGGTCCAGTAGCGACCGTACTGATCAATACTGGCACTTTGCGTACAGGTGACAACTTCGTGATCGGCACAGTCGTTGGACGTGTAAAAAAGATGTTTGACTACAAACGCAAAATAATCAAAGAAGCTCCCCCAGGTACACCAGTCCAGATCGCTGGACTAGATGGTCTACCAGAGCGCGGCATTGGAGAGATTTTGCAAGTACTTGACTCGTCCAACGATGCACATCAAAAAGCCAATGAGCTCACTCGCCTAATCGAGATCAAAGCCCGCCAAAAAGTCACAACCATGAACCAGCTCATCGGTCAGATCGGTGCTGGCACGCTCAAAGAGCTGAAAATCGTAGTCAAGGCTGATGTCGAAGGTAGTTTGGAAGCCCTACGCGAAAGCCTAGAAAAGATCAAAACGGAGGGCGTCAGTACAAAGATAATCCACGGTGGTGTCGGTGAAGTCACCGAGACAGACGTCCTCATGGCAGAAGCTGCCAATGCCCTACTAGTAGCCTTTCATGTAAAAGTACCAGTACGCATAGAAAAAATAGCCAATCACGAAGGTGTCACAATTCGTCGCCATACAATCATTTACAAACTAATCGAAGAAGTCGAAAAAATGCTCTCTGGTATGCTCGACCCAGAAGAAATAGAAGTCGAACTCGGCACACTCGAAATTCGTGGGATTTTCTTGACCAAACCAAGCGAACAAATCGTCGGTGGCATAGTCAAAGACGGCAAACTCCTAAAAAATGTCGCTGTACGCATAATCCGCGAGGAAAAAGTCATTGGCGAAGGTAAAATCACGGACCTAAAACGCGAAAAAGAAAGTGTCGGCGAGGTCAAAGAAGGCTTCGAATGTGGACTCAAAGTCGCAGTCAAAAACCTCAAACTCCAAGAAGGCGACCTGCTAACTGCTTATCGCATAGAAAAACAAAAACGCGGAGCTTAGGTCTATCAGCCAACACTGATTTAGTTTGACTTTTTACGAGTTTTTTGCTAAAATAAAGGGAAAATATCTCAAAAATTAGAGTCTACAAAAACAAAAATGCCCAACGCTTATCAGATCCAGACCGACCGCAAAACTGCTGAAATACGCCCTGAAATGACCATGGATGAGCATCTCAGTGATATCAATCGTAAATTTGCTGAAGACAAAGTAGTCAAACAAGCCGCCAAACAAAAAATACCTTATGTAGATGTTTTTTTGACAGCGCTAAATGCCGATCTGATCCAAAGACTAGACTTAGACGAATGCAAAACAGCACTTGCACTCCCTTTCTTTTTGATCGGCAAAAAAATGCGTGTCGCAGTCGCAGACCCCACCAAAAAAGAAACTAAAACCTACCTAGACAAACTAAAAAAACAACACTATGAAACCCAAATCAGTCTAGCCAGCACAGACGGCATACTAGCAAAAATCAAACAGCTGCTTGCATTACTGCCAAAAGTAAGCGAGAACTTCGAAAATCAAGATGCCGAAGTTGCTCTAGAAAGCTATGAAAAGGAAATCCACAAGCTCGAAACACTCAAACAGGATATTTATAAAATTTCGACTCCAGCAGCTCTAAATCGCATCTTTGTGGGAGCATTACGTACTGGTGCAAGTGATATTCATCTCCAACCAGAGCGAAACCACATCAGCCTACGCCTACGCATAGACGGCATCATGCAGGAGATTCTGACTTTTGATTCCAAGATTGGACTAGAGCTAGCAGATCAACTCAAGTACCTCGCCAAACTAAAGCTCAATGTCAAAACAGTCCCTCAAGACGGTCGACTCAGCTTCACAGCTAGCGGAAGATCGATTGATATGCGTGTCAGTACACTGCCTACCGATCACGGCGAGAGTATAGTGTGTCGATTACTCGATGGTGCGCACAAACTTTTTACTTTTGAAGAGCTAGGGTTTCGCAATCACAATCTAAAGCGTATCTATCACGCACTCAATCTACACAATGGATTGATCCTAGCGACTGGTCCGACCGGTAGTGGTAAAACCACCACACTCTACACAATGCTGGCCAAACTAAATCGACCAGAAAACAAAGTCATCACGCTAGAAGACCCAGTCGAATACAGAATCCCTGGCATCACTCAGAGCCAAATCCGAGAGTCAGAAGGCTATGATTTTGGAAATGGTCTACGTTCAATCCTGCGTCAAGATCCTGATGTCATCATGGTCGGTGAGATCCGCGATCTAGTCACAGCCGAGACAGCTGCTCAGGCAGCCATAACTGGACATCTAGTACTCTCGACTGTCCATACCAACTCTGCTGTCGAGGCGATCACCAGACTGATCAACCTAGGACTCAAGCCTTATATGCTCGCCGCAAGCCTAAACCTAGTACTAGCCCAGCGACTAGTACGCCGCATCCATACAGAGTGCGCCAAGGAAGCACCCATCACAGATACTCAGCGTGAGATACTAGAGCACCACATAGCTAGTATCCGAGATCTCCACTCTGACATAGAGGTAAAAATCCCAACCAAACTACTAAAACCAATCGGCTGCGCTGCCTGTAGCCACACTGGCTACCGTGGACAAGTCGCTGTCGCTGAAAGCTTCCTAGTAGATGACAAACTACGAACGCTAATCCTCCGATCGGCAGATATCACTGATATCAGTAATGCCATACGAGGACAGCAACACGTACTTTCCTTCGCAGAGAATGGAATCCTAAAAGTAATCGACGGAGTCACTACGCTATCTGAAGTCGCTCGTGTTGCCGATATCCGCCCTGCTAAAAAATAAATATATGCTGACTCATTTAAAAAATTTCGTGACTCGACTACTCAGTGATCCGCGTCGCCTCAGCCAAGCTGTAATTATTGGATTCTTAGTCATCGGCACAGTCAATCTAGCAATGAAGTTTGAGGCTGGCACAGCCAGCACACTAAGGGCACAAAACGTCGGCGATCAAGTCGCAGCACCCCTTCCAACAGATAATACGAACCCAGCAGCAGAAACAACTCAAAGCGCAGGAGCATCAAATACACAACTCAATGCTACTAATTGTAGTGCGACTAAAGTAAATGGCATCTACACAACTAAAGACCTCCAAGATAAAAACTGCGTCCTTTCTTGTTTACAAGATCGCCAGCTAGAAGCCCAAGCCGAACGCAAAAAAATCACCACCCAGATCGGCGGCAAGGCTGCTGTATTTTTAGAAAACTTTAATAACTCTTTTGCTGGCATGCTCCCTGGTATCAGTTACGAGTTAAATGATAATAATCAAGTTATGATTCCAGGAGTTACAGGTAACCCCAATCGCAAAGATTTTTTAGTTTGGCAGACCACCAAGCGCTACGCTGAGCTCCAATACTGCTTACCGATCAAGAGTCCAAAAGTCGAGGAAGACACTGGTAAGATCACCCGTAAGCAGTTTGCTCAAGACTTAAACGAAGAAAATTACAAAGAGGCCTATGGAGCTATGCTCGGCTCTCCTACGTATATCGGCACGAGTATAGACGTCGACAGAGCCTATCAAATAATCATGCGTGATGTCGATCGCCAACAAATCAAAATCGCTAAAACAATCGACCGAGCTATCAAAAAAGCCAACACACTCGATACCGCCACTATCAAACAAATTAGTAACAATACATCTGCTACTGCCAACATCATGGCAAACTTCGCCAGATGGCGTATTGACATAGCGCGCAAGCTACAAGGAGCAGCTGACTTCAATCAAATCTGGTCTCAAGGTCAATCTGCCAGCCTAACCAACGGCACCGTCTACAATAAAATGACTAACCTCCCTTGGCCACAGATCATGGGTAAAGCAGAAGAAGCAAAACTACTCAAAGCCGAAGCCGAAGAGCGCATGAAAGCATCAAAAATACTGCTCGAAGATGTAAAAAATATAGCCAACTCGTCGAACACTACTGACCCAGAGACAAAAGCCGCACTCGATAATCTAGATATGGATCAAGTCACAAACGATACCATTGCTGCGTGTACAGTCACAGCACGCGATCTAGTCGGCGGCATCCGTGAGCGCAACACAGCAGGTCTCGACTATGACGAAGAACTAAACATGGTGCTAACCAATGTAAAAGGTGAGCCAATCGATCTAAGTGGTAAACCCCTGCCGGCAGGCTCAGACCCAATCCCAGTCCTGCTGAGACCAGGTAGTCAGCCCCAGTGGAATGATCAATCAGCAGATGGTGGAGACTGGACATTTTACTTACCAGTGCCTATCAGCATAGACGCAGAAAACAACATCACTGAACTAAGCTGGACCCTGCTTCGTGACAAAAAAGGTAACGGACTACCCATCTACAATGGTGATTCGGCGAACTGGTACATACCCTACATGGCACTAGCTCCGCTCGAGGATCAAGACCTCCAAAGTATGCGCGTCAAACTAGAAAATGCACCCGTAGACGAAAATGGACGTAGCATCAGTGAATTATTAGCCTATGTAAAAATCATTGAAAATGGTGACCTCAAAAAAGTCACCCGATTAGAAGGCAGACTTCAACTTGCTCCGATAGTCATGCGCGATAGCTCTGGCAAGCTAACTGGCGCTCTCGGCACTGGCATATATGATCCTGTCGGCGAAGCTGCTTATCATGCTTGGATTCCAGCGATTGATCGCATAATGAATTTTGGTGAGGGTGATTTTGAAAAACTAGGTACGACTACACTAGACGAAATGTATGACCTGCTCGGCAATCAAAAATACGTCAATGAGTACATTACTTCAAAAACAACACCGCCACCGCCACCTGGAGGACCAGGTACTCCAGCAGTGGATTATACAGGATGGAGTAAGGCAAAGTGTATAGCAGAAGCTGCCAATAACGAATTTGAGTGTCACCGCAAAGGAGGCAATATCAGCTCAGCAAATGTTGCCTATTGCGCCAATGTTGTAGGTAAAAGTAGCCGAGATCCAAAAGCCATTCAATGCATGCGTAATCTACGATAATTTTAATACTCAAAAATGTATTATCAAAAAAAAATATCGACTAAAAAAAATACACCAGCAACACTAAAGCTGGTAACGCTCAGCCTACTAATAATCTTTGGCTGGCTAGCTTTTGTACAAGATTTAATTCCTATTGCTACAGCACAAGGTACGCCGACCAAAAGTGAAGTACAAGCAGACATAAAAGCCCAGAAGAAAATCCTCTGGAAAATACTTGCCAAAAAAGCTGGAGAACGTGATCGAGCTAAAAAAACCCTCAAACAGGCTCACGTCAAAATAGCCAAAATGCTCGAACCAGCCATACAGGGCAAAATTAGTGGCAAAAGTATTGAGCTGACTAATGCGAATTTTTATGGTGATGGCACACCAAGCAATCTAGGCATCACTGGTAGCGTAGTCTTCAGTACGGCAGGTAAGAGTCAGGCTGGCAAATACTCTCTCGGACTGGCAAATCTAATCCCTGAAACCAGTCGAGGTATGAGCTGGGTAAGACTAAAATCAAAAATCGTTGATCAGTTTATGGCTGATAAGGGTATCGATAAAGAGTCTTGGTACGTACCAGACTCTCTGCCAGATATTTTGAGACCGATGATTAGTCAATACGTTACCTGGAGCAAAGATAAAGATCTTTGTGATTTAGGCAACACTTTCAGCGCAACGGGAGATCTAATTATAAAAGATAGTTGCTTTGGCTATCCAAACGATTTATCTACTTTGCCACCGATCACCTTGACAGTAGGCTTTGGGGCGAGTGATGTAGAGGCTATCAACACGCGCGCTCCCGATGGCACAGTCAAACCAAATATTTGCCCTGCCCCAGCGGAGTCTTAGCTCTAAGCAATCACAATAAATGATACAACCACAAAATAAAATACCGACTCAGTACGATCGTAAACTCGCTGCTGTGAGCTATGTACCACTACTTGGTTTGATCGTACTCTATGGCCACAGACGAGAGCATTTCGTTTGTTTTCATGCACTACAGGGTGTGGTGTTGTCACTCTATTTTTTCGTGGCATACTTCGTGCCAATGATAGGCATTTACCTCGCACTTTTGTTTGCTGCGATAGCAGTCTCAGGGTTCATACACGCTGTAGCCGGCCAAGACTATCGAATATTTGGACTTGGTCATTTCCTAGACTGGGTATTGGCTAGTCGATTTGACAGTCGAACCAAGCAAGCCTAAAATACTGCTCAAGTTGTGTCGCCACTGGCGATGAACTTTCAAAGAAATGGCTGTTATTTTTTTAAGTTTTATCTAAAATCTCTACGCTCTTTTGTCTGATAGCTCTTTAGGTTCGGCTTTTCCAGAGACACTTTTGGCGAATATCAAAAAGTCTTTTTTGGAACATCAAATGTTGACTCTTTCTGGCGCAGGTAGTCTTTCGGCGAAATGCTTAATCCTAAATCACCTCTTGGCAGAAAAAAAACGACCCGTAATCTGGGTAGTCAATGATCCTGGTGAGGTGCGAGCAGCTGCAGAACACTTGACTATTTGGCAGGCACAGCCAGTAGCGATCTTCGCTGCTGAACACCCCGATGAAAATGAACGCGAACGCACACTGCGTCTACTACGAGCAGCATTGGATCTACAGCGTAAAAACACTATCCTCATCACGACTTATCGTGATGCCCAAGCACTCTTACCCGACCTCGCACAGCTCAATAAATCTGCGCTGCAGATAAAAGCTGGAACAACTCTCAATCGAACAGAGTTTTTTAACGATCTAATCACCAGCGGCTACGAAAATGTCGAGACGGAAGATGAACTTGCACCAGGCAACTACACAGCAGTTGGATCCACTATCAAAATCTGGTCACCTGAGGTAGACGTGATCACAACCCTCGACCTAGATGGTGACATAGTCGAGAGTATTTCGACTGGCACTGAGCTAACCCTCCTACCGATCACATCTGAGCAAGAAACCTCCACATTGGCTGAGATCCTACCTGCTCACGCACTAGTAGTGGCAGATGAGGTCATCACTAGTGAAAACAGCGATATTTCAGAGCTATCAGATCTCACTACATGGCTAGCAAACTCTCCAGCGGAAAAAAAACTGATCTTTACTTCCTTCCCCGAAGAAGACAATGAGTTTATTCATTTACGTTTTCTATCGGTCTTGAAATTTGTCTCACTGAATGATCTGACGACAGACCTGCGAACAAAAAAAGACACCGACTGGCATGTACTAGTACTGACTAAACGTGCGACTGAGATCAAAAATATCCTTACAGAAAAAAACTTTATTTATAACAACGGACTCGCAAATGCTGGAGCAGGTGTGACAGTGATAGCACTCGCGGAAGAGGATTTCTTACCACAAGCTTTCCAAAATCCTCAACTCAAAATTGCTGTTTTGACTGATCGTGAGATTTTTGGTTTTCAGCGTGGTACGAAAGAAGTAAGTGAACAGAAAGTCTATCTCGATTTCATTGCCAGCCTAAAAAGCGGCGACTACGTCGTACATCTCGATCATGGTATCGGCATTTTTCGCGGTATTGAACAAAAAACAGTCGATAACATCACACGAGAGTACCTACGACTAGACTACGCTGCCAGCGACAAGCTTTTTGTGCCGATCGATCAAGCCGACAAAGTCAATCGCTTCATCGGAACAGGCGATGCGCCACCCAAGCTCACGCGTCTCGGCAGCAGTGAATGGACCACTGTCCAAAAACGTGTCGCAGAGGAAACAGAAAAAGTCGCCAAAGAATTACTCGCACTCTATGCTGCTCGTGCCGCTGCCAAGGGACAAAAATTCAACATCGATGGGGCAAAACAACAAGAGTTTGAAGCGGGCTTCCCTTACGAAGAAACACCGGGCCAACTCCGTGCAATCCAAGATGTCAAAGCAGACATGGAAGCTGGGAAGCCAATGGATCGACTCGTCTGTGGCGATGTGGGCTTTGGCAAGACAGAAGTTGCGCTCCGTGCCGCGTTTAAGGCAGCACTCTCTGGCAAGCAGGTTGCTTTCATTTCGCCGATCACCATTTTAACCGATCAGCATTACAAATCATTTAAAAAACGACTTGAAGGTTTCGATGTCACATTGGAAATGCTCAGTCGGTTTAAAACTACTGCCGAACAAAAGAAAATCCTCGCCGGACTAAGTGATGGCAGTGTCCAGATCGTGATTGGTACACACCGCTTACTCCAACCTGATATCAAATTTAAAGATCTCGGACTCGTCATTATAGATGAAGAACAACGCTTCGGTGTCAAACAAAAAGAACGACTCAAAGAGCTGCGTAGCCAAGTAGATATCCTCACCATGACGGCGACACCGATCCCTCGTACGCTCAACATGGCACTCAATAAGCTCAGAGATATCACTACGATCACGACTCCCCCACCCGGACGTTTGCCGATCGTGACCGAAGTACGTCACTTTAGTTGGCATTTGATTCGTGAGGCGATCACGACAGAGCTAAAACGCAAAGGGCAGGTATATTTCCTACACAATCGTGTCGCCACGATCGATGGTATCGCAGACAAACTCCGTAGTCTCGTCCCTGAAGCCAAATTTGTCGTCACACACGGACAGCTAAAACCTGACGAACTAGAGAAACGTATTTTGGATTTCAAATCTGGTAAGTTTGATGTTTTGGTTTCTTCAGCGATTATCGAAAACGGTATTGACCTACCCAATGCCAACACATTGATCGTCAATGACGCAGATAATTTTGGACTCTCTCAGCTCTACCAGCTCCGTGGACGCGTCGGACGTAGCCGCACACAAGCTTACGCGTTCTTCCTCTATCACACTCGTACACTGAAGTCTGACGCCAAGAAACGCTTACGCGCAATCGTGGAAGCCTCAGAGCTAGGTGCTGGCTTCGAGATCGCCATGAAGGATCTAGAAATCCGTGGTGCAGGTGATATCCTCGGTGCGAGCCAGAGTGGTGCGATCAATGTCGTGGGTGTCAGTCACTTCGTTCGCATGCTCAACCAAGCCGTCGAAGACCTCAAGGCTGGCAAGAAAATCTCTAGCGAGACAGGTAGTGCAACAGTGAAGTCTGATGTCACACTAGAGCTACCACTTTCCGCATTTATCCCAGTCGGCTATATCTCCGATACGAAAGAAAAAATCCGTGCCTACCAAGCACTCTCGGGCGCCGACAACGAAGCAGCACTCACTAGAGAGCGCACCGAACTGGCAGAAGAACACGGCAAACCTCCAATCGAAGTTACAAATCTCTTCCGAGTAATCCGACTAAAACTCGCCTGTCGTAAAGCTGGTGTCACAGCAGTGAAAGTTGGACGCACGGGTATACGCAGTCGTGAGGCTGTGCTAACCCTAGGCAAAAAAGTCCGCCCAGAAAACATCATGTCGGCACTAAATATAAATCCCCACTGGATCATCACTGGTGATAAAATAAAAATCGATGCACAAAAACTCGGAGTCGACTGGCTCAAAGGACTCCAAGAGACTGTAGAAGCGCTCGGACGTGAGTTTCGTGCCGATAAGATTGAGAAAGACAGTAAGTCCAACTAAACTACCCCCATGCGAGAACTAAAATGCATCAGCTGCGAAAAAACTTACCCTACGACAGAAGTGCGCTTTGCATGTGACTGTGGTGGATTACTCGACCTCACTCAGCCACTCACTGAGCTAGATGGATCGGAGCTAAAGAAAGAGTTTGATAGTAGATTGAGCTCACATAAGGCACTAGACCGATCTGGAGTTTGGCGTTTTCGCGAGCTCTTGTTTGATCCAGACACTACTGTTTCTCGCCTTGAAGGTGACACTCGCCTCTATCCTGCTGCAGATATCGGTCAGAGTCTCAACATCACACTCTACCTCAAACACGAAGGCGAAAACCCCACTGGCAGCTTCAAAGATCGCGGTATGACGACAGCTATTACCGCTGGAGTAGCTGCGGGCTGTGATAAATTCATCTGTGCTAGCACTGGCAATACTAGCGCTAGTCTTGCTAGCTACTGTGCTACAGCTGGCAAGACTGGGATCGTCATAATCCCTGAAGGTAAGATCGCCTATGGCAAACTCAGTCAAGCACTCGCCTATGGTGCAAAAGTACTTCAAATCAAAGGTGACTTCGATGCAGCTATGCAGCTCGTCACCGAGATCGGTGAAAAATTCGATCAAGAAAATACAGCCAACTCAATCTACGTGCTGAACTCTATCAATCCATTTCGCGTGGAAGGTCAAAAGACAATTATTTTCGAGCTATTCCAACAGCTCAGTTGGCAAGCTCCAGACTGGATCGTACTGCCTGGTGGCAACCTTGGCAATACTAGTGCCTTTGGCAAGGCAATCGCAGAAGCCTATGAACTCGGATTGATCGACAAAAAACCACGCCTCGCCGTAGTACAAGCTACCGGCGCAAACCCTTTTTATACAGCTTATAAAAACGGCTTTCCGGATAATATTGAACCAGTCGAAGCCGAAACTATTGCCACCGCAGTAAAGATCGGTAACCCCAAAAGCTACACTCGCGCCATGCGAGCAATCAAAGAGACTGATGGTGTCATAGTCGAAGTAAATGACAATGAGATCATGGATGCCAAAGCCACTATCGACGGTGCTGGCATCGGCTGCGAGCCAGCCTCTGCGTGTAGCTTGGCCGGTCTACGTCAGCTAGTGGCAGATAGCACTATAAAGTCTGGTGAGACTGTCGTGGGCATCTTGACAGGACACCTACTAAAAGACCCCGACGCCACCATCAACTATCACACAGGTAAGCTCGCAGGTATTGATAGCAAACAGGCGAACCAACCCCAGCCAATCGATACAAATGTCGAGGCAGTTTTGGCAGCGATGAAAAACAGGTAAACTAGCAATATGCCAAAAAGTTTCCTCAGTATCGACGACCTGACCGACGTAGAGATTACTGATGTCTTGGCGATCGCGATGGACGAGCCAAAAGGTCGAAAGCGAGACCTACTCAAAGGTAAACATTTTGCATTACTCTTTGAAAAGCCAAGCTTACGAACCAAAGCTAGCTTTGAAGTAGGTATTCGAGACTTAGGAGGACAAGTCAGCTTCTTCGGAGCAAATGAAGTAGGCAAGCTAGGCGAACGAGAAAGTGTAGCTGATCTCGCTCGCGTACTCTCAGGATATTACGATGGTGTAATTGCCAGAGTTTTTGATCATGCCCAACTCACAGCATTTACAAAAGTCGCGACCATACCAGTCATAAATGCTCTCTCAGATTACGAGCACCCGTGCCAGTGTCTCGCCGACCTACTCACAATCAAACAAGAGTTAAATAAAACTAGTGGATTTAAGCTGACCTATCTCGGCGATGGCAACAACGTCGCACGCAGCCTAGCCATAGCCTCAAGCATACTGGGTTTTGAGTTTATGTTAGCTGGACCACAGAGTCACTGGATCGATGATATCAAGGGCGGACAGACAGAAGATCCTGCCGAAGCACTCAAAAATACCGACGTAATATACACGGACACTTGGACGAGTATGGGCGATGAGTCCGAAGCGACAGAACGTAAAAAAATCTTTGCACCATATCAACTAAATAGCAAAACACTCGCACTCGCCAAAAAGACAGCGATCGTCCTACACTGCCTACCAGCTCACCGTGGCGAAGAGATCACCGATGAAGTAATCGACGGTCCGCAATCAGCAGTTTTCAAACAAGCAGCCAATCGACTCCCCGCCCAAAAAGCCTTGCTAATGTATCTCACTCAAACGGCCAATCTGGCAAAAATGAAAGGCTAAAGAAATTAGGACTTGCTATCTTGTCTATGCCAACGCGTTGCAAAACGCCAACCAACCCAAAGCACCAATGGAATTGTCAAAAAAGATAAATTCTGGTTTGCTGGCATATATGTCAGCAAAGCATTGAAAAGTGTATGGAGCGACACTGCTAAAAGAAATCCCTCAATAATAATCTCACCAGAAGTATGTCCATCAGCAGAATCTTTTTGAGGTGACAAATGCTTAATCGTAATATGAAATGGTCGCCATAAAACAACTCTCAGATTACGAAAAAAATTAGCCAGTGGTTTTTTGTGTTTATGTGGTGGTGCGATATGTGGCATGACATATGCACACGCATAGTAATAACCAAAAGTACCAGTGAAAATAATATGTCCCAACATCGTACCAATACTACGAAAAAGATAAACATACCAAAAAGTCGGATCCAGCCCTCCACTGCTATACTCTTGCGCAAAATAAAATATATTCTCCATAAAAGCAAAACCAAGCGCGACCATGACAGCAAACTCAAAACCATCTTCCCATCTATCGAAACGTGCGCGATAGTATTCGATACCACTGATCAAAAGCAAGGCTTTGATCGCCTCTTCTAGAAATGCGAACAACAGAATCGACAAAAAACTAGAAGATATAGCAGTAAAGATATTCCACTCGGGGAAATAGATAAAAAGTTCATTTAATAATACGAATGGCATAAATGAGGCTATGCCAAGGATAAAAAGCCCGAGTAGGACTCGTAATGGTTCTGGATCATCTAAGCGTCGTCGCCAAAAAACTACCCAAAGTAAGACAGACGGTAGCGCCAATAAACCAAAAATAAAGAAGGATATAATATCCATACAGCAAAACTAGATTGTGTGATCCTTGGCAAATCTACCACGCAACCAATAATAAAATACAGCTAAGGCTGATAAAAAAATTGCCACACTCAATAATAACAGTGTCATGCCACTCTCAGGATTATTTGGAATGGATTGTGCTTTTAGGTTGGAATCAGCTGGCAGCGTAAAATCAGTCAGAGTTAGTACTTCATCTGTCTCCTGTACAAAAACCTCCCACTCATCAGACGTAGGCATAACTGTCTGAGCAACTTGACCAATTGATTTAGTACCAAATTTCACACTTACCAAATCATTGGCAGTTTGGACAGTAAACTCCTCCGGAGAAATAACTCTCACTTTACCAATCAGTTTTTTCAAATCAAACTTATTAACCGCAGCGGGAGTTATATTTTTAGTGATTCTGTAAGTGCCTTCGGTATCTCGTGCCAAAGCGGTAGCCTCACCCAAGTCAGCAAACTCCAAACTATCGACGAGCTGTCCAGCATCATTAAATAATCGTACTTGTTCCGTACCAGAATTATTAAGCGCAATCTTGGTAACTTCACGCGGAAAAATCAGATACTCGCCAGATGCCAAGACAGTCGCATCTGGGAAGCTATACGGTCTACTGCCACCCTCAATGTCATCTAGCTGCCAACCCGCCAGACTAACCGCTTCATTGCCGAGATTTGACAACTCAATCCACTCACCAGTCTGATCATTACCAACTGGATTGGGCAGAATTTCCGAAATAACTATATTCGCAGCAAGCATTGCTACACTCAGTATAACCTAGCGTGGTATCTGCACAACCCACTCTCCCGCTGGCAAGCTACCACCAACTAGCCAAGGATTGAGCTCTTTGAGTGCACGCAGTGTCGTACCCTGCTCGCGTGCCCAACCCGCTAGATCAGCGACAGCACCAGCAGTGACCTCACTATGATCAGGCCAAGCAAAGTAATCACTAGCAGTCAGATCATAGCCATAAGTAGCTGGATCTTCCATGATTGTCTTGATAGCAAGTATACGAAAAAGATATGCCGAAGTCTCGGCATACAAATACAAATCATAATACCCATCTACACCTTGATCCTCTATACGTCGCGCTAGCCCATTTTCACCAGAGTTATAAGCCGCTGCGGCAAGTGTCCAACTACCAAACTTACGATGCAATAATTCCAAATAATTAAGTGCTGCGCTAGTAGCTTTTTTAAAATGACGACGCTCATCGATCTCATCATTTATGATCAAACCAAAACGCTTACCTGTGGACGGTACAAACTGCCAAATACCCGCCGCACTAGCACTGCTGGTAGAATTTTCTTTTAGCGCACTCTCAGCCACTGCTAGATATTTTAAATCATCTGGCATACCGCGCTTTGTCAACTCTGCCTCAATCAGAGGAAAAAACTTAGCTGAACGTTTGAGGTACAAAATATTTTGATAGTCGCGCGAAAGCGCCACGAGAAATTCTTTTTCCCATGCCTCTCGGACATAAAAATCATCTAACGGTACAGGCTCATCAGCAAACTCCAGCCTCACTGGCCACGGCACAGTGAGCAAATCTTTTTGATTGATCAGAATCTGTGAAGTACTAAAAAAAACTGTATAGAACGCCCAAATAAGTAATAAAAATCCCGCTAAGTAAAACAACTTATACGAGGTCTTGGTTTGACGAGTAATAGATTGTGTTTCAAACATATGCTTATCCTACTTGAGCTGATTGATAGCGAAAAACCCTAGAAAAAATCTTCCGCAATTCTTCGACAACTACCACACTCGCTGCTAGTGCTGTCACAATCCCCCATTCCATAGGACTCAAGGATGTCGTACCTAGATAGGTCTGCAAAAACGGTATCTCGACAACAGCAATAACCAATAAGACAGAGATCAATGTCGCACCCCAGAGGGCTAGATTTACCTTGATACGCGATGAGGCAATCGAGTGACTCTCCGAACGGAAATTAAACGCATTGAAAAGCTGAATAATCACAAGTGTAGCAAAAGCAAAAGTAGCAGCATGCTGCTGTACAAAAGAATCCCCAGCAAGGACTTCTCCCCAGACCCAGCCTGCCTCAGTCAACGCATAAAAATAACCACCGATCACTATACTACCGATCACCACCCCGAGCCAAAGAAAATGCCAGACAAACTTCACAGTCAACATACGTGCCTTGGGATCGCGTGGCGGACGCTGCATGATGTCTGGCTCACTCGGATCAACGCCCAGTGCCAGACTCGGCAACACATCAGTACCAAGATCAACCAAGAGGATCAAGATTGCTGTCAGTGGAGCAGGTACAGCCAAAATAATTGCCGTAAAAATCACAAAAAGCTCACCGACATTACAAGAGAAGATGTAAAGCACAAATTTACGCATATTGGCATAGACCTGACGCCCTTCTTTGACCGCGGCAACTATAGAAGCAAAACTATCATCGACTAGCACCATACTAGCCGCCTCCTTCGTGACATCGGTGCCTGTCCGCCCCATTGATATACCGATATCTGCCCGCTTGAGTGCTGGCGCATCGTTGACTCCATCACCAGTCACTGCCACGATTTCATTTAAACTTTTGTAAGCATTGACGATTCGCAGCTTGTCGGCTGGCTGCATACGAGCAAAAATCAAATTACTGTTGTCTCGAAGGAGTTTTTTCAATGCTGGTTCTGATAACTTTGCCAGCTCGTCACCTGACACTACTGGTGTTTTAGCATTAGCGATTTTGAGATCTTTAGCGATAGCTTGCGCAGTGATACCATTGTCGCCAGTGATGATTGTGATCCGGATTCCTGCCTTGCTACATAGCTCGACCGCATGCTGGACTGCTGGTCGTGGCGGGTCGATCATACCCAATAATCCTACAAAGATAAGCTTTTTTTCCGCGGTCTCTGGTGTGAGATTGATGACTGCTCGTGACTCTATCTCACGATAAGCCAACGCAAGTACACGGAGAGCTTGGGCTGCTAAGTTATTATTCTTGGTAAGAATCTTTTTCTTTAGCTCAGGTGTCAGTATCTTGACCTGCTCACCATCGAGATAGTGCGTACAGCGCTCTAGCAAATGCTCTGGTGCACCCTTGGCATACACAACTGCCTTATGGTGCTGTTGTGAAAAAACCATACTCATACGCTTACGTTCAGAATCAAATGGAAAATCTTTAAGGGGCTTATCGAATTGCTCTACAATACCAAACTTACGTGCCACAACCTTCAGTGCTCCTTCGGTTGGATCACCAAGGATATGCCAGTCTTCCTCTGCTGATGTATCGGGATTATTACCCTCTACTAGTTTGGACTCATTACACCGGTCAGCGATATTGAAGAGTAGCTGGGCGTCTTTGTGTGTCTGGTCTAGCTGTACAGAGCCGTCAGTTGGATTATAGCCACTACCTGTGATTTCGAACTCTCGGTGACCAAACAACCAACCTTTGACCACAGTCATTTGGTTTTCGGTCAATGTGCCAGTCTTGTCTGAACAGATCACAGTAGTCACACCGAGTGTCTCGACTGAGCGCAGCTGACGCATGAGAGCCTTTTGTTTCGCTAGTCGGCGTACTCCGAGCGCCAGAGCAGCTGTGATAGTGACAGGCAAGCCTTCTGGAACAGCTGCTACCGCTACTGCTACCGCAAAGAGCACACTCTCGACTAAATCGCGTCCTTGCAAAATACCTACTCCGACCAAAATAGCCGAGATCACTAATGAGACTTTACCTACAAAGGCACCAATTGTTTGCATCTCTTTTGTCAACGGACTCTCATCCTTAGTGGTTTCTGTAGTTAGCTTGGCGACCTTACCAAACTCTGTCTCCATGCCAATACGCAATACAATCGCCCGCCCCGAGCCGCTAGCTATGTTTGTACCCGAGAGCACCATATCACCAAAACGCTCTGCGGTGTGCTTGGTCGTCTTGTGCACTGGCACACTCTCGCCTGTAAGTGCTGCCTGTTCAACTTTCAGCTCATTGGCATCGATGAGTCTCGCATCGGCTGGTACTTTCATACCCTCTTCGAGGAAGATAATATCCCCAGGCACTAGCTCGCGTGCAGGAATGATAGCCTCGACACCAGCTCGCAAAACTCGTGCTTCTGGCGCTGTCATATTTTTTAGTGCTACCAAGGCTCGCTCAGTCTTGAACTCTTGGACAAATCCAATCACAGCGTTTAGAAATACAATACTCAAAATCACAACTGCATCAGCCATTTCACCAGAAAAAAGTGAAAGCAGCCCTGCTACGATCAAGATTAGAACCAATAAGTCAGTAAACTGAGCCAAAAACTTGTGCCAAAGCGGCACAGGCGGTCTACCAACCAACTCGTTAACACCATATTTGAGTTGCAGCTTGGCGACTTCAGAGGCTGTCAGACCAGTCTCATGTAGACCGAATTTGGCATAGATATCTTTAGGCACGTTCAAACAATACTTTGAGCCAGTCTAACACGGACACCACTACTAAAACCTAACTGCTGATATCGTTTAAATAATCTATCAAATCACCACGTTGGTATTTGATAGCGCGTAAAACCAACTCAGCGAGCTGACCACGTGTCAAAACATCGGACGGCTCAGCAAAATCAGCTGGTAAGATTTGGAGCTTTGCTGCCTTGGCTTGATATGGTGCATACCATGCCTCGCCTGCTGCTGGATCGGATACTGTCCAGCCAAAACTAGCGACAATGATCTTGAGTGCTTCGGCAAGATTGACTGGATCAGCTGGTCGAAAAGTACCATCGGGATAGCCTCCAAGGATTCCCTGCTCTCGAGCCGTACAGACATAGCGAGCGAACCACTCTGTTGATTCAAAATCAGGGAAACAACTTTCTGTTAAATCTGACGGTAATTTCTCAGCGAAGCGTGCCTCGACTAAAATTTTGGCAAACTCCGCACGATTGATCGTCGCATCTGGGCGATATGTACCATCGTCATAGCCTCCTACTATTCCTTCACGCCGCACGAAGCCAATCGCTCGTCGATAAGAATAATCCTTTGAAACATCATCAAACTCTAGTACAGAAGATTCGTCAGCAGCGACCTCGGCTGCTCGCGACTCTGCCAAATCAGCCAAGATCGGCTCTAGTGCATCGAGCGAAAGCAGTGTGACATACGCCCCGAAAGTATCAGTAAAAACTTGTTTACTGTTGGCATTGTAGACACCATGTATACGTACAATATCATCTACGCGTGCCGTATAGCCAAATAATAATTCACCATTTTCATCACGATACTGAGTAGTCTCATTTAGCTGGACAGTATAATCTCTGTCATCGACAGTCTTTAGTCGCAAACTAGCGCTGGAAACATCCGTCACCCAACCGTAGAAATTTTGATCACAGAGTTTGAGATCATAATCTTGAACTGCCTTGATAACGCCACCAACCGTACCGACGAAACGCACCGAATCACCGATGGCAAACTCACGAGCTGCGGCTGGTCCAGCACCATCGCGATATTTCAGAATCTCATTAAACGCGCCATCAAAAGACTCCTCGTCGGCGCGCTGAACAGTCAGAAACTCACCGTCGGTGGCTGTCACTACACCCTCATAGAGACTCTCATCTGCGGATAACGCCACAAAAGGGTTTGGTTCAGGGTCAGTCGTAGCAAGTACGGCGACAGGCAGAGCCAACATGAGCAGAGCGCTGAAAAGTTGAACAAGTTTTTTGCGCATAGATTAAATTTACTAGGGAAATCAGCAATCGTCAAATCTGCTACAATCGCTCTAGCTAATTAATCTTTAGAAAAAAATAAATGGCTACACTTATCCTTATTCGACACGGTCAGAGTCAGTGGAATGCGAAGAATCTTTTTACTGGCTGGCATGATCCAGATCTCACCGAGGTCGGCATTGCCGAAGCAGAAAAGGCTGGTAAACAGCTAAAAATACTCAATATCCAGTTTGATTTGGCTTTTACTAGTGAGCTAATCCGTGCTCAGCACACTCTCGATTTGATACTAAAAAACCTCGATCAAACACCACCAATCACAAGTAATCAAGCACTCAACGAACGCAACTACGGTGATCTCAACGGACTCAATAAAGACGAAGCTAGTAAGAAGTGGGGCAAAGAACAAATCCACATCTGGCGTCGCAGCTATGACACGCCTCCACCTGGAGGAGAAAGCCTACAAGATACTGCCAAACGCACGCTTCTCTACTTCGACACTACGATCCTACCAGCGCTCAAGGCTGATAAAAACGTACTAATCATTGCTCATGGCAATAGTCTACGCGCACTTGTGATGGAGCTAGAGCAGCTCTCAGCCAAAGAAATTGTCAAAGTTGAGATAGCAACTGGTGTGCCACTAGTCTATGAATTAAACGAAGCTGGAAAGGTTTTGAGCAAAAAGATTTTAAAATAAGATAGTGAATATCGGAGTAGATCTTCGCGCACTGACCACCAGCACTACTTCAGGCGTGACAGTCTATTTGTATTCAGTTTTGACAGAGCTGCTCAAACTGGATAAAAAAAATACCTACTACCTCTGGTGGAACTCTGCTGATAAATCCAGTCAGCCTCCGGTTTTCAAATCCCCACGTAGTAAAACTATCACTACACATTATTCCAATCGCCTACTCAACTTACTATTAAAATCTGGATACATAGAACTAGATCGACTGATCTTGGAAACAGCTGGTGAGTCGTCCAAAAAGTTGGATCTGTTTTGGCTACCTGACCCACGTCCAGTCCATATCTCAATGAACTGTGCCCTAGTCAGCACTATCCACGATCTAGCTGCTCATACTCACCCCGAGTTTTTCAATCTCAAGACTCGACTCTGGCATTACTTTTCAAACACTCAAGCAATCACCAAAAAATCTGACCATCTACTAGCAGTATCACACTTCACTGCCGACGAGATCAAAAATAAATGGCACGTTAATGCCAAAAAAATAACTGTCACTTCACTTGGAGTAACTCAAAATTTGAAGAGAATAAAAACAAAATCAGTTCGGGATAAAGTACGCATAAAATATCAATTGCCAAAAAGATTCGTCCTCTCGCTCAGTACACTCGAACCCCGCAAAAACCTCTCTACTCTCATAAAAGCCTTTGCGACCTTAAAAGCTGAGACGGACCTACCTCATCATCTCGTCATCGCAGGAACGGCAAATCCTAGTATCTTTGCTGATCCCAAGATCAAACAAGCACCTTGGCTACACTTATCTGGTCATATAGATGAAACAGACAAAGCTGCTCTTTTTTCCATGGCAGATTGTTTTTGTTTTCCTAGCTATTACGAGGGTTTTGGACTACCTGCGCTGGAAGCACTCGCTACCGATACACCGCTGCTGGCAGCTGATATACCCGCACTACACGAAGTCGCGGGCAACGCTGCCAAATACGCTCCACCCGATAATCCCGATGCCTGGGCGGTATCATTACAAAAAACCATAACCAGTCGCAATTTAAATAAAACTGGTAGTCGACAGGCACACAAATACACTTGGCAAAATACAGCTCTCAAAACTCTCAAAATTTTTGAAAAGGTCATCACCATTCGTAAAAAATTTATAACTAAAAAGCTCACCAAGGGATAACTCAAACTACTACTCCCCTATGATAAGCTAAACATATGCGCAAACTAGACTCCCAACTCCGTAAGGCTCGCGCTGCTAGTCGCACACTCGCACTACTCAAAACAGTAGAAAAAAACGCTGCGCTCAAAAATATAGCAGCAGCACTGATCAAAAATACTCGACAGATCATCAAGGCCAATGAGCTGGATCTAAAGGCTGGTCAGCGCAAAGGTCTCGGTACCAAGCTCGACCGGTTAGCTTTTGGCTTAGAGCGTATCGCCGCTAGCGCACAGGAGGTCTTGAAAGTCGCACACTTACCTGATCCTGTCGGACGTACACTCGGACAATACACACCACGTGCCAAATTCAAGCTTGAACGCATCACCGTACCACTCGGTGTTGTCGGTATTATTTACGAGTCTCGCCCCAATGTCACGATCGATGCCACCAGCCTAGCGCTCAAGAGTGGCAATGCCATCGTCCTACGCGGCAGCAGCGATGCACTACGAACAAATCGGGCGATCGTAAAAATAATCCGCACTGCGCTCAAAAGTACAAAAGTACCAGTCGAGGCAGTACAATTCATAGACTCAACTGAACGTAAGGTAGTTGGTCAAATGCTCAGTGCTCGCGGTAAAATCGACATTGTGATACCTCGTGGTGGACGCGGACTCATAGACTTCGTAGTAGCAAACGCCAAAGTACCAATCATTGAAACAGGTGCTAGTGTCGTGCACCTCTACATAGATCAAAAAGCCGACCTCAAAAAAGCAATAGCGATCACCGTAAACTCAAAATGTCGCCGCGTTAGTATTTGTAATGCCCTTGACACACTACTAGTACATCAGTCGATTGCCAAAAAATTTATACCACTGGTGACTGCCGAACTGAAAAAACAAGGTGTCAAAATCCATACGACCAAACAAAAATTTGACACAGAATTACTCGGATTAGAGCTAAATCTAAAAGTAGTACCCAATCTCACTACTGCGATCAGGCACATACAAGAGCACTCACTCGGTCACACTGAGGCGATCGTGACGGAGGATAAATCAACAGCCGAGCGCTTCCTCCGTGAGATCGATGCCGCCTGTATCTATCACAATCTCAGTACGCAATTTAGCGATGGCGGTGAATATGGTCTTGGGGCAGAGATCGGTATCAGTACGCAAAAAACCCACGCCAGAGGTCCATTTGCCTTAGAGGCTCTGACGACTTACAAATGGATCGGGCGCGGTACTGGGCAAATTCGAAAATAAGATTACTTTCGCTTCTCCGCGTAGTCCTGTACGAAAACCGAAATCGCCGTCGTAATCGGCACAGAAAGAATAATACCGATAATCGGATTGATCACGTTGGGGAAGCTCGCACCCACTAGCATCGCAAACACGATTACTACCGGACTCAGCCCAACAGCCTTTTTCATGACGAGCGGTACAATCAAACTACCTTCGACCTGTTGGATACCTAGATAAATCGCAACCACCACTATAGATAACACCCAGCCACCTTGACTCGCGGCTATGATCAACGCAGGTATGAGCGCGAGGATAGGACCAGCATATGGGATCAGCTCTGTGAATCCAGCTAGTGTCGCTAGCGTAGCAGCATAGTTAACTCCAGCAATTTTGAGGACGATAAACGTAATGATGCCAACTATAATCATAAGAATAATTTGACCACGCAACCAAGAGCCAAATTTATCCTCTACGGCAGATGACTTTTCAATCACATACTTGTGATAACGACGCGGGAAAAGCGCAATTAAAAAATTCTTGATGCCGTTTTCTTCTATCACCATAAAAAAGGTAACGACCAGCACTATACCAAATGTAAATACTCCACCTGCAACAGACTTAACCACAGCAAGTGCGTTTTGACTGACAGTACCGATGACATCTAACCCAAGTTTGATATTTTCTTTACTCAGGTTTTGCTGGATACTAGCTAAATAATTTTGTAATTCGGTGATTTGATTTTGGAAAATCAATGTATCAACACCAAAATTTAATTGCATCCAACTAAGTATCTGATTGACTAAGTTCGGTATCTCCGTCGTAAGGATCGGTACAAACGAAGCAATCACAATACCGACTAGACCAAAGAAAATCACATAAATAAGAAGTATACCAATACCTCGTGGTACTTTGAATCTTTGCAGACGATCGACAAAAGGATCGAAGGCTATCGCTAGAAATGCAGCAATCAAGAAAATAATAATAATGTGTCCGATCTCCAATAAAAACCACGCCAAAGCAAACAATCCAAAGATAGCAAGTGTGCCTCTAACCACCGATGTCGTAGAGATATCTATTTTTTGACGTGAGGTGCCAGTATGAGTAGCTGCTGAGACAAGCTCTTTTTCCGCAGCGATCAAATTACGATCTTCGCGCTTCAGGCGCTCGGCCTGTTCGCGTAGGTTCTTTAGTAAGTTTGTAGCGCGACCAAAGATATCTCCGAAATTAGTCATAAACACAAAATAAGGACGATTGAATGCTAACTGAGACTTCCGCAAAAAACAAACCTACCGCCACTCGACAGTTTCGTTTTGTCCCACGACTGTGATGAAAGTCTGACCAGGCAACAAACTGAGATTGTCACCCATAGCAGTGAAAAACTGAGTACGACCACTGCGTAAACGTGTCCAGCGACCCTCCCACTGTCGACCAGCAGAGAAATACCAAGCCTTACCGCTACCAATGGTAGTCAAATCCAAACGCCCCTCGTTGTCGAGTACAGTATAGTCTGTGAATTGAACAATAATATTTTTTGGACGGACAGGTTTACCGTTGGTGTCTTTGTGGACCAAACCACCAAGTAGACGTTTGTAGTCTGCTGTCTGCGCATCATAAAAATAATCTACTCGATAACTTGGCAGACTAAAGTCTATCGTCAGCTCTGTAGCTGGACTAGTCTCACTAGGTGGTTCACCGTTGAAATCAAACCACTCACCTGTCACTTTATCCGACCACTCACGCTGCACCAGAGCAGTCTTGACTGCTGCTAGATCGACGAAGAGATTGTGCGGCACTGTATACTGAAAATCTCGATAAACCATCTCGCCATCTTCATCAAAGTTGGACAGCTGCGCAGTCTTTAGCTGAGACAAAGCAGCAGTACTACCACCAGCGTGGACATATGCCCCACCATACTCCTCTGCCCAGTCTACGAAATAAGGACGCGCACTACGCACTGGTCCGACTTTTGGTAGATCTTGATAACCAAAGAGCGCGAGATAACGTGTGATACCACCTTCTGTCAGCACTTCATAGACTATACTGGCCTCTGGCAAACCCTGCATCTGCGGACGACTAGCAGGGTGGTTTTCTATCATTACGGCGACCACTTGCTCGGTAAGTGAGTCGGGATACACTCTACCGTCGAGCTGACTAATCTGGCGTGGCAATGACGCCACTAGCTGAGACAGCTCCGATATACTAGTCTCTACATCTACAGCAGCATTATCCCAAAAACTAGCCGATACAGGCGGACGACTAGCAAGCGTGCCAGCAGCGATATACCAACGCACACCGAAGATAGAAATAATCAAAAGTACGATCAAGCCACCCAAGATTGCGAGCAATCGAGGAGTAAAAAAATGGGACAGCATGGCAGTAGATTAATCTTTCTTTTCACTACCCTTCTTCTCACTATCGGACTCCTTGCTCGCAGCAGCTGCGGTCTTTTCTTCTTCAGACTCAGCCTTCACTTCTTCGCTGACAGCCTCACCAACGTCCTCTGCCTCTTCTGCTTCTATTTGTTCAGCCGTCTTTGGTGGTAGCACAGAGCAAACCAGTACATCCTCTCCATCGATCACTTCAGCTTTGTTGCGATCGATTTGCAAATCGGCAACCTTGAGATGTCCATGCAGCTCTGTGAGTACAGATATATCGACTTCGATATCATGAATCAAATCACCTGGTAGACATTTAATAGAAATTTCATTTTTGTTATGCGTGAGCATACCACCTAGATCTTTGACCGCAGGGCTGATACCGACGAACTTGAGCGGTACTTTGGTCGTGATCTTTTTATTCATGTCGATACGCAAAAAATCAACGTGCTGAAACTCATCAGTCAGTGGATCGTAATCAACTTTGTGAACTAACACTTTTTGTACAGCTTCATCGCCGATGACGAGATCGATCAAAGAGCTTTCACCAGCATTTTTGAGGATTTTACGAAAAGTCTGATAATCCAACTGGAGATGTTCATTATCTTTGCCGACACCATAACAAACCGCTGGAATCTGACGCGCAGTACGTAAATCACGCGGCTTCACTGCGAGATCACGCTTGGTAGCTGGGAGGGCATAAGTCTGAGACATTTTCTTTTTTTAAATTAAAGCCGAGAGAGTTTAAGGGAAATCACTCGCATGGGCAAGTACTTTTGCTAAAATAACAGCGCATTATGAATATCACTCCTTTACCTACATTTACGACTATCGCTCTCGTCGGACGATCCGACTTAGCTGCTCACAGAGATTACTTTCACCGAGTGTGTCAATTCCTAAAAGCTGAACAAAAAAAAATACTCTACTGCACTCAACTAGGCAAAGTGCTAGGAGCCAAAAGTACAAACTACTCACAGATCAAGCGTAAAGCTGACTTAATCATAGTCTTCGGTGGTGATGGCACGCTGCTACGCCACGCACGACAGCTCTATGGTGCAGAGGGTGTTTTCCTAGGTGTACAACTAAAAGGCACACTTGGCTTCCTCACAGAACACCACCCAGAAAAACTCACTGCTGCTTTGACTAATTTTTTTCGTGGACGAGGCAAGCTCAATGAACGAATCCTGCTAGCAGTCACCGTATACAGACGTAATCAGGTCTACAAAAAAATACACGCACTCAATGAAATCGTCATCAGCCAGACAGGCATCTCACGTCTCATCAGACTACCGCTGTCTATGGACGGACAGGAGATCACTACCTACCTCGCCGATGGTGTAATCATGGCGACACCGACTGGCTCGACTGCTTATTCACTCTCTGCTGGTGGTCCGATTATTTACCCGAGTTTACACTCTTTCATATTGACTCCGATCAGTCCGCACATCTTGGCGAACCGTCCGATCGTCATACCCGATGATCGTACTATCACTGCTATCATCAAAGATAAAGACGTGACTCTGACAGCCGATGGTCAAACCAATCTAACACTACTGCCAAACGATACTATTGAATTAAAAAAAGCCGACTGGCGTCTGCGCGTCATTCACTCACTCCAACGCAACTACTTTCAAATCCTGCGTGAAAAACTAAACTGGGGTGAGCGTGGCTGCTAAGATCATCTGTCATTTCTAATGACAATAGCAATTAGCCTTCCTTCTTGATCCATTTGAAGTAGAGACCTTTGATCACTTCAGTCGTCGCATCGAGCAAGCTAGCAAGGAGGTCTTTGAGACGACGCAGATTGGCAACCATCTCAGTCAAACGCTCTGGTGCTACTTTTTTGACACCGAGGTAGGCAGCCATGACCTGACGCTCCTCTTTACGGATTTCTTTGCGGATCGCTCGCACAACCTCCTTCTTCATCTGAGGTGGTGTCGGTAGCTGGTGAATGTGTGCATGGGCAGTCGCAACAGCCTCGTCGTCATCAGTCGCACCACTACCCTGCTTGGCTTTACCTTGCTTTTCGCCCTCTTTGAAACTTTCACCAGACTCAGCAGATTCACTACTTTCTAGATTGAGATCGGCGAGCTCACCCGCGACATCCGCCTGAGTGATCATTACTTCAGTCGTACCTTTGACATCTATTTTTTCGGCTTGCTTCGATTTTGGCGTAGCCTCCTTGCGTTCGTGAGACTCGGGAGTAGCACTCTGACTATCATTCATAGTACTATTTTAACACGAACTATTTTGTGATTTGGTATAGCAAAAAAAACACTTTTCCATTAAAATCTTTCGGCTTTATTTGTGCGCTCGTAGCTCAGCTGGATAGAGCACCAGCTTGCGGAGCTGGGGGTCGTAGGTTCAAATCCTGCCGGGCGCACCAGACCAAGTTCTCTGCCGAAGGCAGAGGTTTTGGGCTGGCGGGGTGGGTGTGGTGCAAA
>VAPM010402278.1_pt1 | contig 26715 bp, 25 predicted proteins | sample 3395091 | NCBI WGS metagenome assembly VAPM01 (sample SAMN08290445, study PRJNA428436) | hydrothermal vent metagenome | isolation source: Deep-sea hydrothermal vent chimney 3 | place: Pacific Ocean: Juan De Fuca Ridge
GTTTGGTGAGCGTTGCGCCGAAGCCCAATACCAGCCAACCCAGGAAGGGCCATAAAATCTATCCTTATTTGTTGGGCGATCTTGATATCCAAGAAGCCAATCATGTTTGGTGTACGGACATCACCTATATTCGCCTCCCCCACGGATTTGTCTACTTAGTGGCGGTGATGGATTGGGGGTCTAGAAAAGTGCTGAGCTGGGAAGTTTCAAACACAATGGACGAGACCTTCTGTCTCAGTGCGCTGGAGCGAGCCCTTAGGCTTTATGGCAAGCCGAAGATTTTCAATACGGATCAAGGCTCACAGTTTACGAGTAATGCGTTCACAGGCGTACTCAGAGACCATGATATAAAAATCAGTATGGACGGAAAAGGTCGAGCATTGGATAATATTATGGTGGAGCGCCTCTGGCGGTCAGTTAAGTATGAAGAGATCTATCTCAATGAATATGAATCGGTTGCTGCCCTGAAGAAAGCACTTAAACGTTACTTTCAGTTTTACAACTATGAGCGTCCTCATCAATCATTTGGTGATGTAACGCCAGCGGAAAAGTATGTTGGAGAAGCTGAGAAAAAAGATGAAGGCGAGGCAAATAAAAAGAGCAAAATGAGTATTGATAAGCTGATGGACGATCCTGTGGATAACCTGATGGACAACTCTTCGAGTTGCCCACAGGTTAACACACAGGCCGCCCACGAGCTTATCAACAACGGATTAATTAAATTACAACAATAAGATTTATATCTTATGTTTTTGGATTACTGTCTTGACTATGGGGCCCACTATAGACGAGTTGAAGATGACGACCCCATGGATGGGAGAGATAAGGCAACTCAGGAGACAAAGCCGAGATTCCAAAACGGGAAGTTATTACGGACCCATTCCTAAGCTGCGCATGCATCGGGAATTTGATCCGCGTCCATAGGGCAATTCAAATGAAAACCTTGCAACCGATCACAACCCAAATTTTTCATAATTTTGCATTGATGCTCCGTTTCAACGCCTTCGGCGGTAATTTCCAAACCCAAACGCTGCGCCAAAGCCACTATAGCTTCAACCAGGGCGAGATCTTTTTCTCCATGTTCGAGTTTTTGCACAAAAGTCTGGTCGATTTTCAAGGTATCAATTGGAAAGCGGTTCAAGTAACTCAAAGAGGAATAACCTGTGCCAAAATCATCAATAGCCAGACGAATACCCATCGCTTTCAATTCATTCAACGTCACGGCTGCCACCTCAGCATCCGCCATCACAACATGTTCCGTCAACTCTAAAATTAACCGCTTTGAATTAAGACCCGTCTCTTTTAAAATAGTGCTGACCGTCCCAACAAAATTTTCTTCCTCAAATTGACGTGCCGAAACATTGACCGACATGCTAATAGGCGGTAATCCTGAATCTGACCAACGTATCGCTTGCTCGCAAGCCTCTCTTAAAACATATTCTCCCAGAGGCACAATTAGACCCGTTTCTTCAGCAATATCAATAAAAGCGTATGGATTAAGAACCGTCCCATCTTCGCGTGGCCAGCGAATCAGGGCTTCCACACCTTCCAGGGTTTGTGTAGCCACATTATATATGGGCTGATAAACCAGTTTAAAAGCACCCGTTTCAATGGCTCGACGCATATCGTTTTCAATGGTCAAACGTTGACGTGCGGTATCTGCCATTTTCTGGCAATAAAATTTGTAACACTGCCGCCCGGCATCCTTAGCAGAATGCATAGCTGCACCAGCATGTTTTATCATCGATTCATAATCAGCCGCATCGTCTGGATAAAGCGCGATACCGATACTGCAACCAATGTATAACTCATGTGCTTGATAAAAAAATGGCTTTGCTAACTCGCTTAAAACTTTTTCACAAACGCGTGCAGCATCATCTTGTGCTTGCAAATTAGTCAAAATCAAGACAAATTCATCGCCACCCAAATGGGCTACCGTATCGGTGATTCGTACACAGTTTTGCAATCTTCGACCGACATCAATCAACAAAGCATCACCGACTAAATATCCCAGAGAGTCGTTAACGCTCTTAAAACGATCGATATCAAGGATAATCGTCGCCATGAGTTCTTGGCGACGTGCACTGTGCTTAATCTGGTTTTTCAGGATCTCACTTAAACTGTATCGATTGAGTAAACCGGTAAGGGGATCGCGAGTCGCCAGAAAATGTTCACGTTGTTCAGCTTGTTCTAGTTGCTGCCACAACGCATGTCGCTCAATGGCATGATGAATAGTCCGCACCATAGCCCGACCATCAACAAAACCTTTAACTAGGTAATCCTGAGCACCGAATTTAACCGCCTCGACGGCAATGGACTCATCATCATGACCGGAAAATACAATAATAGGCACTTCATGAAAAGCGTTTTTACAACTCAGCAAGGTACTCAGTCCAGCTGAATCTGGCAAATCTAAATCAAGGACAATAATATCAAAATCAGCATCTGAACTCGACTCACCACTTAAGGTAATAAGCTCTTGTAGACAAGTCACATTTTGTACTGTAAAACGTACTTCGCTTATTTCTCTTATCACTTCCCTGAATAGTTTGGCATCACCGGGGTTGTTTTCAACCAGCAATATATTCGTCTCAGCACCCATTCTTTCTACGCCCCTTCTATACCCGTAGCAATTAATTTTTAAGAGCAAGATTTTCACAGCCATTCTAATATCGGCCATAACAAGAGCGGTCTTTAGGAAAGAATAAACAAGAAAGAAAAGTTTTTATCGGTAAAACCCGGTTAAAAACTATCTATTTTCGGGACAAAGCAGAACTTAAAAGACTCGAATACACAGAATTTAATATTCCACAATCCGAGCGCACAGATATAAAAAATAGAGCGAGATTCTCTATTTTTTAACCGCTTTCTAAACTATAGGAAGCCATAAATTGTCTTTTTTAGAAATAATACGCTTTTCAATATCAGGCCATTTAATATTGAGTTTCGAGTCATTCCACCTGACACCTGAACTGGCATCAGCGACGTAATATTCCGAATGCATGTACAACACAACTGAATCATCAAGCAAAGTCTGAAAACCATGCGCAACGCCTTTGGGAATGTATAATGAAGTCAAGCCATCCCCTTTCAGTTCAACACCATACCACTGCAAATAAGTATCAGACTCCTGACGTAAATCAACAATGACATCATAGATTGCACCCTGGGTACAACGTACCAGTTTTATCTCTTGATAAGGCTCAGTTTGAAAATGCATGCCTCGCAGTGTGCCAGCTTTCCGGTTGGAAGACACATTACTCTGAACAAAGTCGGCACATAACCCCTTTTTAGAAAATTCTTTCTGGCACCAGGCGCGAGCAAAATAACCCCGCTCATCCGCGATGGATTCCAGTTCAAGTTTGTAGGCACCTGAGATTGAGGTTTCGTGAAAAATCACAACGCACCCATGCCTTTGTAACGTTCTATTTGAGACAAGGTGAGCAGGCGCATATCCTGCCCAGCCATGTAAGCCTGACACCACTCAGAAATCCAATCCAGAGTGGTCGCCAAACCAAGACGAGGCTTAAAGCCCAGGTGTGTTCTTGCTTTTGAACAGTCCAGCTTTAAGTAATGTGCCTCATGAGGCTGCTCGGCTCCATCCCGTTCCCAGGTCAGACCCTCACCCATGCTTGCTGTCAAACGATCAACAATCCAGGAGACGGGTTTTGCATCTTCATCCGCCGGTCCAAAATTCCATCCTTCTGCATATTTTGCACCATTTGTAGCCAGTTGTTCTACCAGCAATAAATAACCGGCGAGCGACTCCAGAACATGCTGCCAAGGTCGGATCGCATTAGGGTTCCGAATAACAACCGTTTGTTTAGCCATGATGGCACGTAAAATATCAGGGACAAGACGATCCAGCGCCCAGTCACCACCGCCAATTACATTGCCTGCCCGAGCGGTTGCCAATGCAACACCATGTTGCGAATAGGTTGCAGCCGAAAAAAAAGAATTACGATACGACGAAGCAACCAGCTCAGCACAACCCTTGCTATTGGAATAAGGATCATACCCACCCATAGGTTCATTTTCTCGATAGCCCCAAACCCATTCACGATTTTCATAACATTTGTCACTAGTAATACACAAAACGGCACTGACACCACCGACGACCCTGACGGCCTCTAATACATTCACCGTCCCCATCACATTACTTGCATAAGTATCCACAGGAGAGTCATAAGAAGGTCTAACCAGGGCTTGAGCCGCCATATGAATCACAATTTCTGGCCGGTGTTGCCCGACAACCGCCATGATATGATCAAGATCCCGCACATCGCCTTCCAGTGACTGCATGTCATTGGCGACGCTAGCAACTTCAAACAAACTGGGCTGACTAGGGGGTGCTAAGGAATAACCAATCAGTTCCGCACCCATTGATTGTAACCATAACGATATCCAGCTTCCTTTAAAACCGGTATGTCCCGTTAATAATACTTTTTTGCCTTTCCAAAAATGCTCATTCATAATCCAAAACCACCCCTTCAATCAAATATTTTTTGCATACCATTGCACCGTTTTCTCTAAACCTGAGTATAAAGAATATTGGGGACACCAACCTGTTAGTGCTTGAGTACGAGAGATATTAGCAACTCTGATTCGCTCCATCGGTCTATCGGGCATAGATCCAAACTGGGGATGTGTTGAGGGCTGAATAATCGTCGTTAACATTTCAACAACGGCCTGGACAGTATGCAATTCTCCGGAACCAATATCGACATCATGATCCATCACCTCTTTTTGTGAAGCAATCGCGATATAGCCGTTCACAACATCATCAACATAGACCCAATCGACCTGTCTTTGCCCACTCATCAAGTTCGGCTGTTCGTTTTTTAACAAGCTTTTTATCACATAAGGGATCAGTTTTTTGTCATCTTTTTGATCCGGCCCGTACACCATAAAAAGACGTGCCGTAACCACAGAGAGACCATATAACTCTCGATACATACGTGCATAAGCACTGGCCGCAGACTTAGCTGCAGCATAAGGGGAAGAAGGAACCGAGCTGGAGATTTGACCTTCTGGCTCCTCTAGAGACCCCGTAAGTATGAGCCGACACTGCTCCATTTTTGTTGCCGCTGATAAAATATGAAGGGTACTTAACAAGTTGGCTTCACACATGGGCATCACCAGGGCTTCATCTCTGGCCCCTTTCACTAAACTGGCTAAATGAAACACATAGTGCGGCTTAATCTGGCCGAACAAGGAATCAACCTGCTCTGAGTTTGCAAGCTCAGCTTGATGCCATTGATAAGTTGTATTGTCGACGACATGCCTCGATACCGCATGAACCCGAGCGCCCTGCTGTTTAAGCCGACGGCATAAATGCGCGCCGATAAACCCTGTCGCTCCGGTCACCAATACCGTTTTATCACTCAATTCAGTTTGTGACACCATCACCCCAATATTTTACTTCTATTTTTGTAATTATTCGCTGAATAGTTACCTAGGAGGCTGTCCAAGAACAGCCTCCTAGTTTTCATTGAAGCAATTCGGCTTGCTTCAATGCGAGCGCTGCATTTTTTATTTCAGGGAATGCCAAACCAGAGCGGTTCGAGATATCAAGCAAGCTGGTTTTACCATCAGACATATTTAACACCCACAATAGCGCCATTTCGCCAAAAGCACGGCCTTCAGAGGCACCTAATTTTCGGTACAGCCCCCGTTTTCCCAGTTGAGGTTCACACATGGGGCTCAAATTTATATAACATCGATCATTTTCCAGCACATCGACGACATTCAAATAACACGTTAATGATTCGCTTAATGCCTGCTCACTCACGAGCGCCAGATCATCTTTGGACGTATGGTATTCATCGTATTGCCCATGGCTACTACGAGACAAACTACCCACATCCAGATTGATACCCGGCGAACAATACTGGCGTTCGTCATAGCCATAGGGATAAAAATCAATCAACCCAAAATCATGACCCGAATGATTCAATACATTTTCTACTGCACGATCAATGTGTGCATTACCCGATTTGCTTTTTTTATAATGAAACTGACCTTCATCTCCGACACAGACCACGACTAAGCCCTGTTTAATGTTGCTGATTTTTTCCTGATTTCGACTTAACCAGGTAATCGAACCAATGGTTCCAGGAATAAACAAAAAACGATAGCTGTATTTTAATTTTCGACCTTGCAACTGTTGAGCTAACTGGGTGGATAAAGCAATGCCCGACAAATTATCATTGCATAAAGAAGGATGACAAATATGGCATGAAATCAAAATTTCGTCATCGGTCTCCCCTTGAATGAAAAATTCACCATAACTCAAAGCACCTGCTGACAAATCAGAGTCAATTACAACCTCATAGTTGCCCTCCTCAAGTTTTAAATAGTCATTATGTGCCATGCAGAACCCCCAGGTTTCATTGTAATAGGAAGTTCGATACGGAATCCACTCGGGTTGATCCGGCAGGGTATAAATATGCTTACGTAGTTCATCCAGAGGTATCGTTTTATTTATGGGTACACTGTAGTTGAGAACATGTAAATTGCTGACTTTGAAGTCAATGACTTTTTCCCCTTGCGGAGAAATCACATAAGCATCACGAATGTTCCATTCCTTTGGCACAACCCAGTCAAATACCTGCGTCCCTGTTGCCACCTCGACTATATTGATATCGATATGATGGCTGATTTCCGCCAACGTAGCTCGCACACCATCACCTGTAATGCTGCGACATATCGGGTACAATGTGCGAATCATCGAATACATGTCATCGCCCACTTTGTTTTCCATATTTTATGCCTATTTTTTCAGAAAAACCTAAGTCACTACTCAGCGAGCAGCCAAAGTTAACAGTAACCGCACAGATTTGCCCCTAAAATCCGTCAATTCGTATGAGTTTACAAGGGTAAGTGATCATTTTTTCCAGGTGTCCCTTGAGGGTAAACGCTGAAATGGCGGTTTTCAGGAGTGGGCTGAGTAGTTACAAACCTAATATGTGCGCACTTCAGGAATAAAGACAACAAATTTCCCGCCCCAATCGCGAATATGTGCCATTTGCTCCATAATTTCATCTTTAAGATTCCAAGCCAAGATGAGCACATAATCAGGCTTGGTTTCAGCAATTTTGTCTGGCAAGAAAATGGGGATATGTGTGCCTGGTAAATAAAGCCCTGCTTTGTGCGGACTCAAATCTACAGTATAGTCCAAGAAATCGGCTCTAACACCACAATAATTCAACAGGGTATTCCCTTTTGCAGGCGCACCATAGCCAACGATTGTCTTACCCGCTCTCTTTTCTGCAATGAGAAACTCAAGCAGTTTTCGTTTTGTTTCTCTGACCTGCTCAGCAAAATTACGATATGTTTCTATGGACTCAAATCCTGCATCAATTTCTTTTTTTCGTAAATCAGAAATGGACGGTTGAACCACTCTATCTCCATTTTCTTCATGACGTGCAAAAATTCTAATCGAACCGCCATGCGTTTCAAGAAATTGAACATCAAACAGCACTAATCCATGCGCTTTAAAAACCCGCTCTGCCGTCACAAATGAAAAATAAGAAAAATGCTCATGATATATCGTATCAAATTGATTTTTTTCCATCATCTGCATGAGGTGAGGAAACTCAATGGTAATCACCCCTTCCGGTGCTAAAAGAATTTTCAAGCCGCCGACAAAATCATTAACATCAGGAACGTGAGCAAACACATTATTGCCTGCTATGAGATTACTTTGATGCCCTTGCTCCAATAACTTTTTCGCTGTAGCTACACCCAGAAACTCGACAGCGGTAGGAATACCTTTTTCTTCAGCTACCTTGGCAACGTTAGCCGCAGGTTCAACGCCAATCACCGGGATACCTTGCTCCTTGAAGTATTGCAACAAGTAACCATCATTACTCGCAATCTCCATCACTTTCCAGGATGAATCTATACTAAACCTTTCAATCATCTCATTGGTGTAAGCCTTGGCGTGAGCCAACCAACTTTTAGAATAAGACGAAAAATAGGCGTAGTCACTGAATATATGCTCTGCTGTTTCAAATTCTTCTAATTGAACTAAAAAACAAGACTCACAAACATAGGCATGCAATGGATAAAACGCCTCCATTTTGTGCAAATTTTCTTGCTTTAAATAGGAATTTGCTAACGGCGACATACCTAAATCAGCAAAAGAAAATTGTAAATTCCCATCACAAAAACGGCATTTTTTTTCTGCAGTGGCCATGAAGTCTCCTTAATTTGTTGGTAACGACTCAACTCCCCTCTGAAATTTGCCATTTCAGAGTCAAAAAAATGAGTAGTTACATTTTTTGATTACAACGAATAACGACCTAAACTTACCATAATTTCCAGGGTGCTTTTCCATCCACCCATAAATCATGCAAATAGTGCTTATCCCGCAAAGTGTCCATAGCATACCAAAATGCTTCATGTTTATAAGCGTTCACATTCCCCTCAGCGACGAGTTTCCGCATGGGATCGGCTTCCCACATAATTTCATCGGACTCTATATAATCAAGCACTTTAGGCGATAGTACAAAAAAACCTCCACTTATCCAGCCACCATCATGGGGTTTTTCTCGAAAACTAGCGACATGATGCCCCTCAATATCGAGCGTACCAAAACGATGAGGAGGCTGCACCGTAGTGACGGTCACCAACTGGTCATGATGGCGATGGAACGCCATTAATTTACCAATATCGATATCGCCTAAGCCATCACCATAAGTAAAACAAAAGTCATCTTCATCTAAAAATGGCCTGATACGACGCAGCCTGCCTCCCGTACCACTGGCATCTCCGGTATCCACTAAAGTTACTCGCCAAGGCTCAGAAGCACTTTCGTGAACTTCCATCGAGTTTTTTTGCATATCGAAAGTCACATCCGACACATGTAAAAAATAATTCGCAAAATATTCCTTGATCACATAACCTTTATATCCACAACAGATAATAAAGTCGTTAATCCCATAGGTAGAATATATTTTCATGATATGCCAAAGAATCGGTTTGCCACCAATTTCCACCATGGGTTTTGGCTTTACGTCCGTCTCTTCACTGATGCGGGTACCTAAGCCCCCCGCCAAGATTACCGCTTTCACCATTCAACTCCTATCATGTTTTAATATCAATCACTCATCAGCGGCCAAAATACCATAATGTTGAGTAAATTCTAGATTTGCCGTTGATACCATTCGTAAGAACGCCTGATACCATCCCGTAGCGATGTTGATGCTTGCCAACCTAAGGCCTTTATTTTAGAGACATCCAGTTGTTTTCGAGGTGTACCATCTGGTTTACTGCTATCAAATGTTAAACGTCCAGTAAAACCCACTTCTGCCGCGACCAATTCAGCCAACTCCTTTATTTCTATATCTTTGCCTGTACCAATATTATATAAACCAGATGTCATATTTTTTTCCATCATGAAGACACAGGCATCCGCCATATCATCCACATAAAGGAACTCTCGTCTGGGTGTTCCGCTCCCCCAGACCTCCATTTCAGACTCGCCATTGACCTTGGCTTCATGCGCTTTGCGAATTAACGCGGGTAAAACATGACTGGTATTCAAATCAAAATTGTCACCGGGGCCATATAAATTGGTTGGCATCACAGAAAGATATTCAGTGCCATATTGTCGGTTATAAGCTTCGCATAGTTTAATCCCTGCTATTTTTGCAATCGCATAAGGCTCGTTCGTAGGTTCCAGCAAACCAGTTAAAAGAAATTCTTCTTTAATAGGTTGCGCGCATACCCTTGGATAAATACAACTCGACCCGAGAAAAACCAGCCGTTGTACGCCTGCTTCATATGCCGCGTTAATTACATTGTTTTGAATCATCAAGTTTCGATAGATAAAATCAGCTGGGTAGCTATTATTGGCTTGAATTCCACCCACATAAGCTGCGGCAAGAAAAATGAAATCGGGTGTGTTTTTACGAAAAAAGGGTGCAAGTTCAGCCTGATTTTCCAAGTTTAGTTCTGCATGGGGCGCAGTAATAATCTGATGGTAACCTTTCGACTCTAAACAACGAACAATGGCTGAACCGACCAAGCCTCGATGCCCGGCAACAAAAATAGTAGAATCTTTCTTTTTCATAAACTAGGCACCTTGAACTGCCTTTCAACGACTAAGAATTAAAAAAACCGGTATGGACCTGTCATGCTGCGACGTATATTAACATGCCGCGCATATCTACGAGCTATTTTAACCCGTCGCCCCCATAAATTTTGATCCAGCATTGAAATCACGCGAATATGGCGTTTACCGTTGATAAAAATATCCAATAACATAGAGGGGGCCTCTTATCAGTCATTTGCCATTTTTGTCTATTACAAGTAATGACACATACGGAAAACTAATGGGGCACATAACAAAAGAAAATAAACAATGGAAACAACTTTTAACAGGAAAGAGCGTCAAGATCGTCTTTAATGGCTCAAACAGCTATGTTTCTCTTACATATCATTCAAACCCGGGGCAACCCATACTCACTTGGAATTATGCTATTGTCCACTTTCAAGGAAACCCAGTTATAACTGAGGAAGCATAAAGCGTTTTAGATATTTTAAAACAAAGCGTTAACCCGCTCACTCAGAGGATAAGCGAGGCAAAGAATCAGACTATTTTTTATACTATTCGGGAAGAAGAAGCGACATTGAAAAATATGAACCTTGACGAAATAAAAGTTAATTTGCCATCCGAAACGGCGACACTAAAAACAGTGGTGATGTGCTTTGCTAACCCAGTTAATGCGACTTCAATGCTTAGGTATAAAGGCATTGATGTCGCCTTGTTTCATCAACTGTGGCACAACAAAATCAATCCGTTTTTTGATCATAACAAGGTCTGTTTTCAGCAGCAAAAACTCATGGATATATTGAAATCAAACGGGGTTCGGGTATTGCTGGTAGACTCAATTCCAGAGTGTGCTACTCAACATTACACTCGCGATATAGGGTTTGCTATTGATGATGTTTTTTTTGTTGCTAACCCTAGGCGTCATAATAGAAAACAAGAATTAGAAGGGATACACGACCTGCTTTCAAAATTCTCTAAAGTTTCTTACATTGATCATGGGGTCATAGAGGGCGGCGATGTAATTGTAGACGACAACGCTATCATTATCGGGTTAGGAGAAGAAACAAATAAAGAAGGTATTGATTGCCTGAAAAATGAAATGAAAAAATCAGCTATAGATCGTGAAATAATCACACTTGAATTTGCACATAGAGGCGTTATTCATTTAGATACAAAATTCAACATTCCTGTTGAAAACGTTGGGCTTATCCACCCAAAAAGCTTTAAGCCAAAGAGTTTAAAATGGCTGGAAAGCCAGTTTGACCTGATTGAGGCTACAGATAAAGAAATGGAAAATATTGAAATAAATACGTTATCTATTTCCCCGAAAAAAGTTGTGATGCAAAAACGAAGTACTCGCCTGGCTTCATTGCTTGAGAAAAAAGGAGTCGAGGTAATTTTTGTAGATTATTCCGAAGTTTTAAAATTGCCTGGTGCGTTTAGATGCACTACGTTACCGATTGAAAGAATATAAATGGGTCGTCATAATGAAATTCAAAACAAGGGGTGATACACTTTTCATCCGCTATGGACGCACCCTAATGAGGACGAGATAACCAAGAATGATCGCCTGCAAAAGCCGACTCATCGACTACACGGAAAAAGAGGAACCACACCCACACGTCGTCGTCGCATTCGGGTTACGAATGACAAAGTGCGCCCCCTCCAGTCCTTCGGTGTAATCTATTTCCGCACCGACTAAATACTGAAAGCTTGTTGGATCCACTAACAACGTCACGCCTGCTTTTTCTACCAAAGTATCCCCTTCGTTGGTGCTTTCATCAAAGCTAAAACCATATTGAAAACCAGAACATCCGCCCCCTGAAATAAAGACTCTAAGCTTTAGATCCGCGTTACCTTCTTCTTCAATCAAGGCTTTGACTTTAGATGCCGCGCTATCGGTAAAAATCATGGGAGAGGCTGGGATTGCTTCGACACTGGAATTGATCATTCGTCACTGCTCACTATCATATTCATTAGGGGGTTTTAGGATATTAGCATTCTTTATCATTTTGATCAAGATTAGAAGGCGGCGCTTCCGTACTAGATGTGTCGTCAGCCTGCTCTCTTACATGTATTAACTGACCATTCACTTCAGCACCCATCGCCATTTCTATTCTCTTATAATAGATGCTGCCCGTTACGACCGCAGTTGACGTCAACTCAACTCGATCAGCAACACGCACATCTCCGATTATTGTACCATTCAGCAACAAATAAGACACACTCACACTACCTTCGATCAACGCCATCTCACCTACAGTTAACGTCGCAATGCTATCGGTTGTAGCCGAAACCTCGCCCCGAATAATGCCATCAAGATGCAAGCCATTACAAAATACTAAATCGCCATTAATTTCCGTGTGCTGATCAATTAATGTATTTATTTTTGTCATTTTGGCCTTTTTTTTACCACCAAACATTAAATTTTATTCCTTATTGCGCATACGTACCTAACAAATCTGTCCATAGATATTTTACTTCATATTTTTTTTCGCGCTGACCTGAAGGCGTCACTCGCACCCGTACTTGTTTTGGATCAAAACCTTCTGATATTTTAATTTCCCCAGAGAACCGTTGAAAATATTTAAATCGATACTTATGACTTGAACGTTTCTCATCGGTCAACTGTTTCATCGACCGTGTTTGCAGCTTGTCCTTGACCTGGCCTTCTAAATACAAACTCACCGCACCTATTTGACGTAGCGCCCGCTTTGGCCCTTGTACTAATATCAAAGTATAGCGATATCGCCCTTGTTCTACAGTCCGGTCAATTTTCAAATCCTTTATTTTGACACCATCGGCTATATCTGCGGGTGACACAATACCCTGGTAAAAACGCAATTTCTGTGTTAATTCTAAAATTTCAGACTGTAGATCAGCCAAACCAGCAGCAACTTTAGCGTGTGCTTGCTGCTCTACCTTCCGTGTTTGTTCAAGTCGGGTGAACGCTTCTTGTAAAGATAACTGCGCCTGCAATAAATTTTCGTTTTCTTGCTGCAATCCCGCTGTACGCTCCAGGGCCACCTCTATTTCAAAACCCGCGCTAGTACGACCATAGTCAAACAACAGCCAGGCTAAACTCGCTAAAGTTGATATAACGACAAAAATCCAAACAGCCCGCCAGAGAGGGCGGCGAGGTACAACTCGATGCGCTTTAACTTCAAAATTCATAGGCTTTAAGTCAAACCTTACGGTAGCAAGCCTGCTAATGAAAGACCTGTAGATTCATCTAAATCAAACATAATATTCATATTATGAACGGCTTGCCCGGCAGCCCCTTTAACCAAATTATCAATCACCGACAACACAACAACCCGTTGCCCGCCTTGCGGCTGGTGAACCGCCATCCGACAAACATTGCTAGCTCGGACGCTACGTGTCTCAGGTGTCGACCCTGCTGGCATCACATCGACAAAATATTCTTGCTCATAATAACGCTCATACACCTCTTGTAGATCAACCGAAGTGGTTAAATTGGCATAAAGCGTCGCATGAATACCGCGAGCCATCGGCGTCAAATGGGGTACAAAAGTTAAATCGACTTCGCTTTCTGCGAACAAACTTAAGCCTTGTTTAATCTCAGGCAAATGTCGATGACCCGCCACACCATAGGCCTTAAAACTCTCCACCGTTTCGCAGAACAACATCCCTACATTGGCCTGACGACCCGCACCACTGACGCCAGATTTACAATCTGCAATCAAACTATTAAAATCAACTAGATTGTTCTTTAATAAGGGAAATAAGCCCAATTGCACCGCAGTGGGATAACATCCTGGATTAGCAACCAGCCGTGCGGTTTTGATCCGCTCTCGATTGACCTCAGGCAGACCATAAACAGCGTCTCTCAATAATTCAGGGCACGCATGCGCCATGCCGTACCATTGCTCCCATTCGGCCTCGTTTTTAAGTCTAAAATCCGCAGCTAAATCGATGACTCGTACCCCCCGCTCTAACAAATCGGGAACCTGCTGCATGGCAGTGCCGTTGGGGGTTGCGTAAAAAACGAGATCGCAGGAGGCCAGCACATCAAGCTCGGGCAAAACATAGACCTGATCAACACAGCCGCGCAGACTTGAAAATAGTGAGGATACGGCTTGACCGGCTGCTGAGCGAGAGGTAATCGCAACCAACTCGACCTGTGGATGCGCCACCAACAACCTCAATAATTCAACCCCGGTATAACCCGTCCCGCCAACAACACCCACTTTAATTTTTTTCATACCATTATTAATACCGTTTTATTTTTAACGTGGAAAAAAGCCGAAGATGAGGTATAAATGTGCGTAAAAACACCTAAATTCATAACATCAGTAGGTATAAACTACTCTAAAAGCGTCTGAGCCTAATTTTTTACGCCAAGAGTTAGTTAGGAACGTGCATGCTCCTTAACAAGGGAACATCGAGCCCCACCGGAGATTCTCCCTTCTCGGACAGTTTTTTCACATAAGCGCTCACATCATCAATTTGCAGCTCTGTTAACACCGACTTCCAGGCGGACATTGTTGTACCTGGAATGCCATTTTGCACCACATTTTTCAAGTGATCAATCGAATAAGCATGAACACTTAGATCCCGCGGGTGAGGCTGCAAAAAACTACCGATCCAATTTTTACCCGTACCGTCCGCACCATGACAAAAAGCACAATTGTCCTGAAAAATCATTTCGCCTCGCCGCTCTGAAGAGGTCAAGCCATCGATAGATGGCACCTTATCATGTATCGCGTAGGGACTCGCTGCCGACACCGCATCCGCCTTATTTTTTGAGGTATTTTTGTGAGAATACCCCCCTCTTGGAAAAGAAATAGAGCGACGGTTCCATAACTCTCCTTCTTCACCAACTGACGCACGGTCATGACAAGTGATGCAGGATGACATATATAAACGCCACCCCCGCTGCTGAACCTCCGTCATCGACGGCCAGGGCATATCCAGAGGCAGTTCACCCAAGGCAAACGGATAAGCCGCCTTGAAGCGCTGATGATTCGGCCAACCATTGGCAACGGTATGATAACGTGTATTTTTTGACTCACCGCTCATAAATTCTGCGCGAATAAAATCAACGACTGCGATGATATCTTTATCACTCAGTTGTTGATTAAACGCCACCATCGCCGTTCCAGAACGCCCCTCTTTGACCGCTAGGATCATTTTTTCACGAGATAACACCCCTTTACTCACCGTCGTAAAATCTCGTGGTTGCGGTGATAAATAGGAACTGGCCAATGTTTTTGCATCGCCACTATAGCCATGACAAAAATAGCAGCGATAATTGTAAATATCGCGTCCATGCGCAAATTCAGATTGCGCCTTTCGACCTGCCGCCACAACGACAGTGGACGGTACTAACTCAGATAACGCCTGTTTTTTATCCGCTAACGACCGGCTTTTTTTTTCGTCTCTTTCTGTATCACCGTATCTTTTATAATAAACGCATGAAAAACAAACTCAGCCACGTCAGCAATTTGTTGCTCATTTAACACTTTATTCCAGGCCGGCATCACGGTACCTTGCTTACCTATACTGATGGCGCTAAACAACGCCGGACGATTTAGACTGAGACGAGAATCTGCATGCACAAAATTTCGAGGTTTAGGACGAATGAAACCGGCTCTTGGACCATTGCCATCCCCCTCACGCCCATGACAAGTAAAGCAATTATTCATATAAAACTGCCGACCCGCTTCCCTATCACCCTGAAGTCCATTAGCAAATGGTAAGGTCATATCTGCGGCCGTGACAGGAGACGACGAAGCTTGCGTAGCCAATGGTCGTACACCTTGACCCTGATGATGTCCCGCAACCGCTTCCGGAACCTGGTCTACGGTCTTAACCCGACCAATAAATGTAGTACGAATATAATCAACAACCGCACTGATCTCTTCGCTGGTTAGGCGCTGAGCAAAAGACATCATGGCCGTACCCGGGCGTCCATGGGTAACCGAATTAATCATCCTGTCGCGACTCAACATTTCCAATGCTTGCAAAGTAGTAAAATCACGCGGCGGCGGATTAAGGCTGTTTTTGGTCCACATTGCACCATTGCCATCATCTCCATGACAAACCGCACAGTTTGCAGTATAAGCATTTTTTCCTTTTTCTAACAAGACCATAGCGGCATCAAGCGCGACTTCTTCTTTAATCATGAAGCGACTCCGCACATAATCGACCACGGCATTAATTTCTTTTTCGCTCAAATTCGATGAAAAAGCCATCATCGCCGTATTCGGTCTACCCTGTTTAACCGCTGCCAACATTCGTTTTCGCGTTAACTCTGCTTTAGCAAGCCGTGAGGTAAAATCTCTGGGCGGGGGATTTAAACCACGACGCACGCGAGTCATGCCATCACCCTGATCGCCATGACAAACGGAACAATACTCTTGGTAAATAGCCTCTCCCTGAGAGTCTCCCTCAGCCAGAACAGACGTTGAAACAAGCGCCATCATGCAAAAAAAGGACATGAACATACTAAACTTGAATTTTAGAGTAAATATAAGCAACACTGATCTTTCATTCCTTAAATATTGTTATCTTAACCATTTACTGTACGCGGGTTAAATCTAAAGTCACTAACCGGTTTATTTTTCTTACCTAGTTTACCCACCGTTTTTGTCGTCGCTGCACCTCTGTGGTATTCTCATCCTATAACAACACCAAGTTAAGAGTATAAGTCAGAATAGTTCTTTATTGTGAGCAATTTACCTATTTTCACAACATACATATTTGAGCCTCCCCAACATTCTGCAGGGAGCAATGCAGCGTGGAAAATAAAATGATCCGTTATCTGGGCATATCAAAAGATTATAGCGCTTTTCAAATACAGCCGATGCCCCTGCATCTTTATACTTTGTTGATTTTAGTTTGTTTTGTTTCAATTATCCTGTTGACGCCTGCCTACGCAAATACCATTCTGGGAACAAAACACGATTTCACCGGACTCAACGAGCGTGCCAGTGTCGTTGCTATGCCTGGATTAGCCTTTTCTGATTTTGGAACGTCTTGCGTTTATTGCCATCTTCCTCCAGAAAAAGAGGGGGCAGACAGCAGCCAACAAGGGGGGATTCCAGGCTGGAACCGTTTTGTACCGGCAACGACTAACTTTGATGTCTATGACAGCAGAACACTGGATAACAAAGTTCGCACCCCCAGCCCAGTGAGTTTATTATGTTTGTCCTGCCACGATGGCACAATGGCCGTTGATATGACGGTTTTCAGACCCGACGCCTTTAATTCAGAAGAAGATACCGCGCTACATCTCCGTCTCAACGGAGCGAACAATCTTATGAATTGTGGAAAATGCCATAATGGGAATGCGGCGCATAGCATTGAAATTAAACATCTTGGTACGGATTTACAAAATGACCATCCGATATCTATGACTTATGCAGGGCTGACTCATCTCGACCCCGATTTTCGTCCGCCCGATGGCCCTTATGGGTTTGATAACGGAGTAAAGCTCTACGAAGGCAAAGTGGAATGTGCCTCATGTCATAACGTCCATAATCCTGATATTGACATCTTGCTGCGCACCAGCGCCGATCGGTTGTGCGAAACGTGCCATATAAAATAAGCCCCGTATTCAGGTGGTTGAGCGCACTCACCGTGGCAACGGGATTCATCTTCTCGCTGGCTGGCTGTAGCAATCAACCTCAACAACCCGAATTTATTCCACCGATATTTCCCCCGCCTCCCGCCGAACCTCGCTTCGTTTATGAGCGCACACTGCGTTTTGCCAGCAACATCATAAAACCAAGTCGTGCTCAGCAATTGAAACAATTCGCCACAGGCCAGGCACTAGAGCAAAAAGGCCTCGTGAAACCTTATGATATAGCAGTTAAAAATGGGCGCGTCTACGTAACCGACACGGTACAAAGAGCCATTATTGTTTTTGATATTGTCGGCGCTCGTTATTTTGAATTTGGCACGATGGAACCCGGAAGTCTGCGCAAACCAACGGGGATTGACATCGCCGACAACGGCGATGTCTTTGTCAGCGACGTTGAAGCCAAACGAATATTGATCTATAGCGCCGAAGGCCAATATCTACGCAGCATAGGCAACCCCAAGCAATTAAGACGTCCCTCAGATGTTGCTATTGATTCAAATAACCAACTTGTTTACGTTGTTGATACCGGCGGTGTCGATAGCCAACAACACCGCATTGCCGTTTATGACCTTAACTCTGGCAATTTTATACGTACTATAGGCAAACGTGGCCAAAAAACGGGCGAGTTTAATCTCCCACTGCAAGCCAGCGTCGCATCTAACGGCCTGTTGTATGTTGTAGATAGCGGTAATTTTCGCATTCAAGCATTTGATCACAATGGCAAGTTCAAGCATAGCTTCGGCTCATTAGGTCGCTACCCCGGACAATTTGCAAGACCCAAGGGCATTGCAACTGACCCAAAAAACAACATCTATGTTGTCGATACGGCATTTGGTAATTTTCAAATTTTCAATCCAGCCGGGGAACTTCTGCTTTTTATAGGCCAACGCGGACAATCGAGTAAAGCAACAAACTATATGTTGCCAGCAGGAATCGATATTGATCAAGAGGGGCGTATCTACATCGCTGATCAATTTTTTCGCAAAGTTGACATTTACCGCCCGGTTTCAATCCCGCCCCTTAACGAATTAGAAAAATAATTAGACTGGAGACTCTCATTTCCGTCCACAACTAAAACTGGACAAGCAAGATCATTCAAGGCTTTACCACTTCAACGCGACTGACAAAACGAATCAATTTAAAACTTTTTTTTAATGTTTTGCTCTGGAAATTGGGCATGAGCACACCATCGCTATAACGGATGTCCATCCCAATCTGATAACGAGCCCGACCTACTGCCAGCCATTCTTCACCGTACTCAGACTGGCTGCGAATATAGCTGTAACTCCCTGCGTCTATAATCTCAACTATTTCCCCTTGATGTGGTAAGGGTACCGTAACCGTTGCTGTTTTTCTTGTCGAAGACTCCTGAGACTCATACTCGTGAGCTTGTTGCTTTGTACCCCAAAAACCGAGATCACCTCGTTCATTAAAGTAGGCCATCTCGACAGTATTATAATAACCAATGGAATTGGTGCCGCCTATAATATAAACCGCATCCTGATGCTGAACAATGCCAAAATTGGCTCGCGGAGAAGAGAGCGGGTTACTCTCCGTCCATTGGGTTATTTCGTGAGTTTTTGGTGACAGCGTGGCTTTTTCAATACTACGCAAGTAATTAATATTATCCAAACCCCCAGCAGCATACAACCAATTTTTGTAATAAAAAGCATTGAGTGCATAGCGACCTGTATTCAGAGAGGGGGCCACTTGCCAGTCTAAGAGTTTATCAGGTTGAATAGAACTCCATACAATGTCATTTAATCCCACGCCCTGCTGCTCATTATGTCCACCTAAAACAAAAAGCGCTTTAGCTGTTTTTTTTACGGTATGAACATAGCGCGGTAACACATGTTTTTTATTTTCAATACGCCAGGGACCTAATGAACCATCAGCATTAATTTCAGCGCTTTCTATCGTGTCGAGTAGCGCGCCGCCAAAACCACCGAAAGCATAAAGCCGACCGTTAATCACTACGACCTTGCTACATCGCCGAGGAATATTCAGGCTTGATTCGCTGGTCTGCCAAGAACCAAGCTGACCCTCCTCCAGTATTTTCGCTTGTTCAACACTACGTAACAAGTTATGGCCTGATGGCCCATTACCGCCACCGACCGCATAAACATAACCGTTGTGTATCGCCGCTGCAAAAAATCCGCGTGCTTCGTTGAGCGGCCGGGAATCACGCCATGGTGCAACCCCCCCTTTATCTCTAATTTTCGTTTGCTCAACACTACGTAAAAAATGTTTGCCATCAACCCCCCCCATCACATAAATATGATTCCCTTCATTAACAACGGCAGCACCCGCACGAGCCATCACTAATGAATTTGTTTTCTGCCAACCCGGGATCCAGACACGCTCATTTTGCGCGTAAACAGAATGGCTTGGCAAAAAATATAGAAATACGACAATAAGAGATACAATTAAAATATCGGTTTTGCTTGTATTTTTTCTGGTCACTTTGTTTGCATTATTCATATACCCGTGGAAACCCCAATGACAGCATTCACAAAATTCTAACAACCGAGTTTATTATACTATTTATCGATGTTGACTAATGATATATTCAAAAATGAGTCTGGGTCTATTCTTTTCCTGAAGAGAGATAGGGCGATGCCGGATCAATGAGGACAAATGCTTGATAATCTATCGCTATTTATTGAAAGAAATAACACTAACGTGGTTTGCCGTTACCCTTGTTTTATTTCTCATCTATATTAGCAATCGTTTTATTCGCTACCTGTCAGCCGCCGCATCAGGCACGTTGCCAACCGATGTCGTGCTGAATCTACTTGCACTCAAGTCCCTCACTTCTCTCCCCATTTTATTACCATTAGCACTTTATCTGGCTGTTCTTTTATCCTTAGGTCGCATGTATAAAGATAACGAAATGACAGCATTGGCTGCAGGTGGCATCGGTCTTGGCGGCGTTCTGCGTATAACAGGTATCTATTCAGTTTTTGTGGCTATATTTATGCTTGTGATATCACTATACGCCGTACCATGGGCTCACCATAAAGCCCTGGTCATACAGGAACATGCTAAATCTAGCTCTGATTTTGGCGGAATAGCATCAGGTCGATTTAAAGAAACTTCATCGGACAACCTGGTACTTTACACTGAGAAGTTAAGTCAAAACGGGGAATTAATGGAAAACGTGTTTGCTCACCAGGAGCGAAATAACGTAACGCAGTTATTATCCGCAACTCAAGCCTTTCAGAAAACTGATGAACACAGCGGAGATCGATTCATTGTCTTTTCGGATGGCTATCGCTACGAAGGGACACCAGGACAACCTGATTTTAAAATTATTAAATACCAAGAACATGGGATACGTATTAAACAGAAAAAAACTGAAGCGGTGAATATCAGACTGTCAGCACGCCCTACCCATGAATTGATTGGCAGCACACATTTAGATGACATCGCTGAATTGCAGTGGCGATATGCCTTGCCCGTATCCACTGTCTTTCTAATATTTTTATCGGTAATGTTAAGCCACACCGACCCTCGTCAAGGCCGTTTTGGTAAGCTTTTCATCGCAATTTTAGTCTATGTTGTCTATAACAATCTTATGGGAATAGGACGTAATTGGCTTGAACAAGGTGTCGTACCCGCAAGTATTGGTTTATGGTGGATTCACGCCTTACTTATTTTGGTCTGCATTACCCTGTGGGTTCGACAAATGGGGGTGACCTGGGTTATAAATCGTCTCTCTTTTAAATGACAGAGTCCCGGAAACTGCTCAATGCACTCAGTCAGATTCGCAGCAATGAGCAATGCAAGCTATATACCCATAGCGTTATGAATTTAGGTGTTTTCACGCACATTTGCACCTCATTTTCGGCTTTTCCTCAATCGGAAAAACTCAACTTAGCCAGCTAGGTCTGCGTTTTTTTTCAATCAGAAAAACCGAACCTAAGGCACAGCTGTACGCGCTAACACCTAAATTCATAACGCCATGGGGATAGATAGCGCTGTTCGACAATCCGATAGAGTAGGATTTGCCTTACTCCCACTCTATGGTTGCCGGTGGCTTGCTCGAAATATCATAAGTCACACGAGAAATCCCGTCGATTTCATTAATAATACGATTCGATACGACCTCTAATAGCTCATAAGGTAAGTGCGCCCACCTCGCGGTCATGAAGTCAATGGTTTCTACTGCTCGTAATGCCACAACATAATCATATTTACGGGCATCGCCCATCACGCCAACTGAGCGTACCGGAAGAAAAACAACAAAGGCCTGGCTGGTTTTATTGTAATAATCGAATTTGCGTAATTCATCGATAAAAATCGCATCCGCACTGCGCAGTAAATCAGCGTATTCTTTTTTCACCTCACCTAAAATTCGAACACCCAGGCCCGGCCCAGGGAAAGGATGACGATAAACCATATCGTAAGGTAAACCCAGCTCCACACCCAACCGACGTACTTCATCTTTAAATAGTTCACGCAAGGGTTCAACCAGTTTCAAATTCATTTTTTCAGGCAAACCACCCACATTATGGTGCGATTTGATGACCTGTGCTTTGCCCGATTTCACAGCTGCCGACTCAATCACATCAGGATAAATAGTTCCCTGCGCCAACCATTGTGCATTACTGAGTTTGTTTGATTCTTCATCGAAAATTTCAACAAACAAATTGCCAATGATTTTGCGTTTTTTTTCTGGATCCGTTTCACCTGCAAGTGCCATTAAAAAACGTGCCTCAGCATCGACCCGAATCACTTTAAGACCCATATGCTCAGCAAAGGTGGCCATAACCTGATCCCCTTCATGTAGTCTCAGCAAACCATTATCAACAAACACACAGGTTAATTTATCACCGATCGCTCGATGCAACAAAGCAGCAACAACAGAAGAGTCAACGCCTCCAGAAAGACCGAGAATAACCTCATCTTCACCCACATCAGCACGCACCCTAGCGATGCTATCGTCAATAATATTTTTAGCCGTCCACAAAGACTCACAAGCACAAATTTCGTGCACAAACCGCTGTAAGATACGATGGCCTTGGTGAGTATGTGTGACTTCAGGATGAAACTGTAGACCGTAAAAATGTTTGTCCTCATCTGCCATACCCGCAAAAGGCGCGTTGTCAGAACTGGCAATCCGTTTAAAGCCATTGGGTAATTCGGTCACCTTATCACCATGACTCATCCAAACATCCAGCATGCCATAGCCCTCGGGCGTCACATGATCATCTATATCTTTCAATAACCGCGAGTGCCCCCGAGCTCGCACTTGCGCAAAACCAAACTCGCGATGGCTTGAAGGTGCAACTTTACCACCCAACTGCTCCGCCATGGTCTGCATACCATAGCAAATACCCAGTACCGGCACAGCCAGCTCGAAAACACACTGTGGTGCACGTGGAGTGGCATTTAACATCACGGACTCGGGGCCACCTGACAAAATAATACCCTGGGGGGCGAACGTTTTAATTTCATCCGATGGCCAGTCATAGGGGTGAAGCTCACAATAAATCCCCGCTTCTCGTACTCGTCGCGCAATAAGCTGACTATACTGAGAACCAAAATCTAAAATGAGAATACGTTGGGAATGAAGATCAGACACAGTAATTTATTTCCTAGTCTACGCGATAATTAGGCGGCTCGCGCGTAATCGCAACATCATGAACATGACTCTCTTTTATGCCTGCTCCGGTGATCCGTACAAACTCGGGTTTGGTTCGCATTTCATCCATATCTGCACAACCCGTATAGCCCATACTGGCACGCACCCCCCCCAATAACTGATGGATGATCGCCACAATCGTCCCTTTATAGGGAACCCGACCTTCTATCCCTTCGGGTACTAGTTTTTCCATCTCCAGCGTGCCATCCTGGAAATATCGATCACTAGAGCCTTTTTCCATCGCACCAATCGACCCCATTCCACGATAAGCCTTGTAGGATCGACCCTGGTAAAGCTCCACCTTGCCGGGTGACTCTTCAGTACCGGCAAACATACTGCCAATCATCGCCACATGCGCGCCCGCACAGATCGCTTTGGCAACATCACCGGAAAAACGAAGCCCACCATCAGCAATAAGGGGGACATTCGTTTTTGCTAATGCCTTAGCTACATTATGTATCGCCGTCACCTGCGGGATCCCCACACCGGTCACAATGCGTGTAGTACAGATGGATCCTGGGCCAATGCCCACTTTAATACAATCGGCACCGGCCTCGACCAACGCCAACGCACCGGCTGCCGTCGCCACATTGCCACCAATTATTTGTAAACTCGGAAATTTATTTTTCGCCCAACGCACCCGATCCAACACACCCTGGGAATGTCCATGAGCCGTATCAATAACAACCACATCAGCGCCTGCCGCAACTAAAGCGGTAATACGTTCTTCTGTTCCTTTCCCCGTCCCCACCGCCGCACCAACACGTAATCGTTCACGCTCATCTTTGCACGCATTCGGATTATCTTTGGCCTTTTGAATATCTTTAACCGTAATCAATCCACGCAATTGAAATTTTTCATTGACCACCAACACCCGTTCCAAACGGTGCTTATGCAGTAGCGACAGAACACGTTCATGACTTTCGCCTTCATGCACGGTCACCAAACGTTCTTTTGGTGTCATAACCGTAGACACGGGATTATCATAGCCCTTCACAAAACGCAGATCCCGGTTAGTGACAATACCCACCAGATTTTCACCCTCCACCACCGGGACACCCGATATTTTTTCAGCAGCGGTAATATCCAGCACTTCGCGAATCGTACTGGTAGGCGACACAACAATCGGCTCTTTAATTACCCCACTCTCAAATTTTTTAACCGAACGAACCTGGGTGGCCTGCTCTTCTACTGTCATATTTTTGTGAATAATTCCGATCCCCCCCTCTTGCGCTAAACAGATGGCCAAACGACTTTCAGTCACCGTATCCATCGCCGCCGATACAATAGGGATATTCAGAGTAATTTCGCGGGTCAGCCTGGTTTTTAAACTAACCTCTTTAGGCAAAATCAGAGAATGAGCCGGCACTAAAAGAACATCATCAAACGTTAATGCTTCTTCAACAATATACATACCCGCCCCTAATTTTCCTGGAAATAAACATTCCATTATAACCAGTTACACTTTAAAGGTAAATGTTGAAAATGCGGTAAAGCTTTAAGCGCTAGCTCGAAAACAGACTGACCTCAGCACAACATCCCTACATTGCCTTTACCTGGCTCTTACATCAACTCCATTTCGACCCCATTTCTCGAATACACAAGGCAAACAAAGCTTTTTCCCTTTATTTTTGGGCGGGTTTCATAACGAATAAATCCTTGATCTTTAGTCTTTTTTTTCTAAACTTATTTATAGTATCTGGTCTATTTTCACTTGCTATTGCGATTGGAATTACCCCCCCAGTAGAAAATAGTTTATAGCTAATTAGCATTTTATTTTTTGTAAGACTTGGACATTCCCGAAAAATATTGATGGAACAATTAACAGACTTAAAAGCCATACTGCACTCGAAAAGAGCCAATATTTATTATTTGGAAAAATGTCGAGTGATGCAAAAAGACGGGCGAGTATTATACCTGACCGAAGAAAAGGTAGAAAAACAATATTGGAATATACCCATTGCCAATACCACCGTTATCCTTTTAGGCACCGGCACCTCAATAACACAAGCCGCCGTACGAATGCTGGCCTCAGCAGGGGTGTTGATTGGCTTTAGTGGCAGCGGCGGAACACCGTTGATTATGGCGAACGAAATAGAGTGGCTCTCACCACAGAGCGAATATCGTCCTACTGAATATGTGCAAGGCTGGCTGGCCTTTTGGTTTGACGAAGAAAAACGACTGAAAGTGGCCAAACGATTCCAACAACTCCGCATCGACTATTTGCAAAAAATCTGGAACAAAGACAGGGATTTAAAAGAAGAAGGATTCTATATCGATGATGCCAATACCGAACGGGCATTAGCCCAATTTTCGACCCGCTTAGAAAAGAGCAGCAATGTAACAGAACTACTCTTAATTGAAGCTCGGCTCACAAAAAGTTTGTACAAAATAGCGGCAAATCATACCAAACAAAAAGATTTCGTGCGGCAGCATGACAGCGTTGACAATGCCAATGCCTTTCTCAATCATGGCAATTATTTAGCCTATGGGTTGGCAGCAAGCACGCTTTGGGTGCTCGGCATACCCCATGGCTTTGCTGTTTTACACGGTAAAACACGACGAGGCGCATTAGTTTTCGATGTCGCCGATCTCATTAAAGACACCTTAATACTACCGTGGGCATTCATCTGCGCCAAAGAAGGCGCAACAGAACAAGAATTTCGCCAACAGTGCTTGCAAAATTTCACCAAACACAAAGCGCTGGATTTTATGTTTGACGCAGTAAAACAAATGAGCGAAGAAGGTAACCACTTATGATGGTCACCTTTGTTTCAGAGTGTGAAAAAAAAGCACTGAATAAAACACGTCGCGTACTCGACGCCTTTGCCAACCGTATTGGAATGCGAACCTGGCAAACAGTAATAACCAACGAAGGTTTACAAGCCGTTAAAAAATTACTGCGAAAAACAGCCTCAAAAAATACCGCAGTAAGTTGTCACTGGATACGCAGCCGAAGTCGCAGTGAATTGGTTTGGGTGGTGGGGAATCGGTTGAAATTTAATGTTCAGGGTGTTGTGCCGGTGAATTTTACGAAAAAGGATATACTTAAAACCCACTGGGGAAATACTTGGCTCAATGCTGATGTTATTGCCTTGCTCGCTAGTATTGCAGGTCTATTTCATGACTTTGGCAAAGCCAATATTCTTTTTCAAAATAAGTTAGACCCAACATACAAAGGCAAAAATTGGGAACCTTATCGGCATGAATGGGTTTCATTACGACTTTTTCAAGCTTTTGTTGGAAAAAAAACAGATGAGGAGTGGTTACAATCTTTAAAAAATGTGGCTGAAAATGATGAGTCAGTGGTATTAGGTAGATTAAAAAAAGATCCAGTAGCAATAATCAATAATCCGTTTTTTCAGTAGCCTCAAGTCACTAAAATAATGGCATGGCTAA
>VAPM010320337.1_pt1 | contig 26710 bp, 21 predicted proteins | sample 3395091 | NCBI WGS metagenome assembly VAPM01 (sample SAMN08290445, study PRJNA428436) | hydrothermal vent metagenome | isolation source: Deep-sea hydrothermal vent chimney 3 | place: Pacific Ocean: Juan De Fuca Ridge
GCTCCCGCTTCTTTGGATATGCTCTAACTAAAACAGCCCTAACCTTTTCTCTGTGCCCTTTGCGTCTTTGCACTTAATGAACGTGCTACGCGTTTCGTTCAGTATTAGCTTAACTCTGCCCCGCACGTTCTGGCATCATCTCTGTGTTGAAGTCTCTTGGTTTTTCTCTTCTAAAAAAGCGGCATGGAACCTGCATAGTACTAGTTGAATAGACGAGGCAGGAAAATGCAAAGCTCAGCGCTTAACCCAACATATACAGATTTTAGTGGATTGAATGAAATGCGCGCGCAGGCACGTGTTGATCCGCAGGCGTCTTTAAAGCAGGTTGCTAAGCAATTTGAGGGGATTTTCATTCAAATGATGCTTAAAAGTATGCGTGATGCCAGCATGGGTGATGCTATTTTTGATAGTGATCAGTCTAAGTTGTATCGAGATATGTTTGATAAACAGATTGCTTTGGATATGGCGAACAGTAAGGGCATAGGTATTGCTGATTCACTGGTCAGGCAGTTGGGTAAGAATATACCTGACAAAACCAGACCTGAAATGCTTAGTTTGCAGTCAGATAAACAGAATGAGAGCCTGGTCCACGGAAAAATATTGCCGCTTCCTGTACGTCGAATGAATGCTGTTATTCAAGGTTCTGTGAGAGGACTTTCCAGATTTGAGTTACCTGAACTTAAACCTGTTATGGATAAAACACAGTTTAATTCACCAGAAGAATTTACTCAGCATATTTTACCTTATGCACAAAAAGCGGCTAAAGAATTAGGTGTTTCACCTTTAGTGCTTGTTTCACAAGCTGCTTTAGAAACAGGTTGGGGTAAAGCGGTTACTCGTCATCAAGATGGTTCGAGCAGCTTTAATTTGTTCAATATTAAAGCAGACAATCGCTGGGATGGTGATCATGTTATTAAATCAACGTTAGAGTATGACAATGGTTTGGCGAAATATGAAAAAGCATCTTTCAGATCCTATGACTCTTATGCTGACAGCTTTGATGATTATGTTGATTTTCTTCGGACGAATAGTCGTTATGGGAATGCATTACGTAATCAAGGTAATGATAAATTATTTATTGAGGATTTACACAAAGCGGGTTACGCAACCGACCCGAATTATGCGGATAAAGTCTTAGATATTCTTAATCGTGATTCTATGCAAGTAAATGCAACACTTGAGCGAGTGACTTAAATGGGTACCTCAGATGTTCTTTCTATTGGTTTGTCCGGTGCACTTACATCGCAGCGTGCTTTAGCGACGGCAAGTCATAATATTGCAAATGCTCATACGGAAGGTTTTTCCCGTCAACGAGTTGAAGTTGATACTCGTCAACCACAATTCGCGGGTGTTGGTGCATTAGGAACCGGTGTAAAAATAAGTAATATTAAACGTATTCATGATGACTTTGTTTCTTCAGAAATGCGAAGTAATGCATCGATTGCCAGTGGGCTGCAAACAAATTACGAATTCACTAGTCAAATTGACAATATGCTGGCTGATCCTAATGCTGGTCTGGCGCCAACGTTACATTCATTTTTTGCTGCAATAAATAATATTTCGAATGATCCATCTTCACAGTCTGCTCGACAGGTATTGATTGGAGAAGCTAATGCATTAAGTGAACGTTTTTCATACCTGGATAGTCGTTTCGAAAGTTTGCGTAAAGGAACAAATGAAACATTAAAAAGTCATATTGAAGATGTTAATAATCTTGCAAAAGCTATTGCAGATGTTAACTGGAAAGTTGTTTTAGCAAAGGAAGTTACTCAAGGTGAACCGAATGATTTACTGGATCAGCGAGAACGATTATTACACCAACTTTCACAAAAAGTTGATGTAAGAATAAACGAACAGGAGGATGGCGCATTAAATGTTTTTATTGGCAATGGACAAACGTTAGTTTTAGGAAAACGTTCTGCATCTTTAGGATTAAATGCGAATCAACATGATCCATCTCAATTAGACATTGTTTATAAAAATAACGGTATAGATGCTATCGTGACTAAATTTATGAAAGGGGGATCAATTGGTGGTTTGCTGGAATTTCGTGAAAATATGTTAGGTAACTCGCAAAATGAACTTGGGCGTATAGCGATTGGTATTTCAAAAACATTCAATGAGCAACATCATAAAGGATTGACTCTGGAAAATAAATTGGGTGGTGATTTTTTTAAAGCAATTGATATATCAACACCATTAACTTTACCGAGTAATAGCAATAAAGGGGATTATGCCCTTAAAACAACAATTACCAATGCTGATAATTTAACCACGAGTGATTACAAACTGAATTATAACTCAGGTTTGTATACCCTGGTTAGAGATAAAGATTCAGTTGTTATAGGTACGTTTGATTCATTACCTCATCATATAGAAAGTGAAGGTTTTACTGTCGAGTTAGAGCGTGGAACAAAAATAGAAAATGGTGATAGTTATTTAATCCGTCCTACTCGTGCTGCGGCAAGAGAGTTTTCTGTTGATATTGAAAGAGCAAATGAAATAGCGGCCGCTGCTCCAGTTCGTGTTCGTACTTCAGTAAATAATATGGGGGATGTTAAACCACGTTTAACCAGTGTTACAGATATTAATGCACCAAGCTTTACAACTGTTGATGGTACCTTATCGCCCACTATAACGGTTCGTTTTATTGATGAAAACCATATTGAGTTGTTAGACGATAAAGGGAAAATTATTCAATCGCAACAACTGGATAGTCAAAACAAAGCAATTCCTGCGACACCTGCTATTCCAGGTGCAGCCGGTTCACCTGCAACGCCTGCTATACCGGAAACACCTGCATCGAGAACAGGAACAGTTGCATCACTTTCAGGAAAGGAACATGACGATGGAGAAGAAGGAAAAGTAATAACACCGATTGAAGCCGGAATTTATTATGATCCGGCAGTTGGACTTAACTTGTTTCCAACACCAAAAGGAATGAATACAGGTTATAACGTACAACTCTCTGGCAAAGCTAAAGCAGGAGATACCTTTGTTATTGAGTTTAATACTGATGCGGTAGGTAGCAATATTAATGCTCTTGAGTTAGGTGAGCTGCAGAGTAAAGCAACGTTAGCGAATGGTACTTCTAATTATAATGAAGTATATAGTCAGTTAGTTAGCCGTGTGGGAAGTAAAACTCATGAGCTTGATGTTAATCGTGAAGCACAAGGTGTTTTATATGAGCAAGCAAAAGCACAACGAGAAGCTGTATCAGGTGTTAATTTAGATGAAGAGGCTGCTGATCTTGTACGTTTCCAGCAAGCTTATCAGGCAAATGCACAAGTAATTGGTGCAGCAAGTGAAATGTTTGATACTTTAATTGGTGTATTGAGACGATAATGGCCAGAATTTCAACAACCCAGATGCAACAAGGTGCGATTAGTGCAATGCTTAAACAGCATGAAACCTTGAGTCGTACTCAACTACAGGTTGCAACAGGGAAAAAAATATTTAAACCATCAGAAGATCCTGTTGCGGCTTCTCGTATTGTTAATTTAAAAGATACCCTTTCTTCTATTGAACAACATCAATCTAATGTTGATGCTGCACGCTCGCGTATCACTTTGTCTGAAGGTGTTTTATCCAGCGTGGTTGAGTCAATACATAGAGTACGTGAGTTGGCCATTCAGGCTAATAATGATTCTCAGAATGATAGTACACGTACCTTTATTGCTGCTGAAATTATACAAATACAAGATGCATTATTAAATTTAGCAAATACAACAGATAGCAATAATGAATATTTATATTCAGGTGCATTAAGTCGCTTTAAACCTTTTTCGCGTAATGAGGCGGGTGGTTTTGAATACAACGGTGATGAAAGCCAGCGGGAAATACAAATTAGCCGTAGTCGCCGCATTGCAGTTGATGATCCTGGCTCGGAAGTGTTTCTCGAAATTAAAAATGGTAATGGTGTTTATAGTACTCTAGATGCTCTTGAAAATACCGGTACCGGAATTATCGATCCCGGAAGAGCTTCGGGTGATTACATTGCGGATACTTACGCTATTATTTTTGATAAAAAATTTCCTGAATTCGCGGATGCTGAAGAGGGAGGTAAGGTTCCTTTAACTTACAGTGTTATTGATTCTAAAGGTGCGGTTTTATCAAAAGGCATTCCCTTTCAGTCAAATAAAGCCATTGTATTTAATGGCGTACATACTGCCATTAAAGGACAGCCTGATGATGGAGATTATTTTATTGTACGCCCAAGTCAAAATCAGGACATTTTTACTACACTGGAAAATTTGATACGTGCTTTACAATCAAAAAATCCTGGAGCAAATGATAATATCAGTTTTCATAATGCGATGAATCGTTCGCTTACCGATTTAAGCCAGACACTCAATAATGTACTTGAGATGCGTGGAAATATTGGTGCACGTTTAAATGCACTTGATAGCCAGGAAACCATTAACAGTGCCTATCGTTTACAGATACGTGAAATCCTTTCTAATGTTGAAGACCTGGATTTTGCAGAAGCAGTGAGTCGGTTAAATCTTGAACTAACAGGGCTGGAAGCATCTCAAAAAGCCTTTACCCGGGTTCAGGATATTTCTTTATTTAACTTCCTTTAAAATATATTTGAGCATATGGGGTGTGAAATTACATTCCGTTCCTTTTCTTAGCATAGCGCCGGGCTGATACCATCCAATATATTAATTTGATGTGGGGCTCTATGAGCCTGACCTACATTTAAAGACATGTTTTTGTAGGTAATGGGCGTGAGCAGGAGAGGTAGCTTTAGCCCGACATTGCGGTAAGATGCTCCCTCAAAGCTACTTGTTAACAACAAAATCTTAAAATTTCCTCCATTCTCCTAATTTATTTATATTAATTCCCCTATGTTATTACTATTTATATTTTCACCAATAAAAACAATGGGTTAGGGTGTGTGAAAATATACGTTATTCTCACTATTACCCTAAAGAAAAAAAATAGCCGGACGCCAATGTTGTTGGGAGCGGTAAATATATTGATTGAAATGTATATCCGCTAAAAGATAAATATCCTTTGCGCTAGTTTAAATAGTTCATAGGGTAAATAGTTAAGGAGAGTGCGTCATGCCTCAAGTCATTAACACAAATATCATGTCGCTGAATTCACAGCGTAACTTGAACAGTTCTCAAGAAGCATTGCAAACGTCATTGCAACGTTTGTCGTCTGGTCTACGTATTAATAGTGCCAAGGATGACGCTGCGGGTTTAGCCATTTCAGAACGTTTTACTTCACAGATTCGAGGTTTAGATCAAGCAATACGAAATGCCAATGATGGTATTTCTTTATCGCAAACAGCTGAAGGTGCGTTAGCTGAATCAGGTAATATCCTGCAACGTATTCGTGAGCTTGCTGTACAGTCTGCGAATGCAACTAACTCAGCATCGGATCGACAAGCGTTACAATCTGAAGTTAGTCAGTTAGTTTCAGAGTTAGATCGGATTGCATCATCAACAGAATTTAATGGAAAAAAATTGTTGGACGGTACATTTGGAACAGCTGTTTTCCAGGTTGGTGCCAATGCAAATCAAACTATTCAGACAACCACAGCAAACTTCCGAGCCAATAACTTTGGTAACTATCGTATTGAAGGAGCAGGTGGTTCCGCAGGTTCAGAAGCTCGCATCAATGGTGAAAGTTTAACCGTTACGGGTTCTTTGGGCGCTGAAACAGTCAGTGTTGCGACAGGTAGCAGCGCACGTGATGTTGCTGAAGCAGTAACAACTAAGGCTAATAACACGGGTGTAACTGCATTTGCTTTAACTGAACAAATGGCAACGTTTGATACCGCTGGTGCTTATGTTATAAATCTAACATCTGATAATGCTGAAGCAACAAAAGTGGCTTTCACTATCAGTGGTACAAATGGTAATGATGGTCTTGCTGGTGCAGTAACTGCATTTAATGATGTTTCATCAAAAACAGGTGTAACAGCACGTATCAGTGATGATGGTGAGGGTATTGTTTTACGTAACTCAACGGGTAATAACATTAACATTGCTGAGACTGCAAGTAATACTAATGCCGGTCAATTAATGGTTGGTGGAACTGCTGTTCGTTCAGGTGCGCAAACAGCTGAAGCAGGTGAAGGTGCTGAGTTATCAGGTATCGTTGTAACAGGTCAGGTAACGTTTGATTCTGATAAATCATTCAGTGTTGTAGGTGATGCTGGAGAAACTGTAACGAATGCAACAGAAGCATCAGTGTTAAATTCAGTTAATAATCTGGATGTGAGCTCGGTAGAAGGTGCAAACCTTGCTCTGGCTACAGTGGATGCTGCCTTGAACACGGTAAATAATCAACGGGCGAAATTTGGTGCGATTCAAAGTCGTTTTGGTTCAACCATAGCGAATCTGGCGACTAACTCTGAAAACCTCAGCGCTGCACGTTCACGTATTCGTGATGCAGATTTCGCGAAAGAAACAGCAGAATTAACACGTAATCAAATTCTGCAGCAGGCTGGTACTGCCATGTTAGCGCAAGCTAATGTCGCTCCTCAAAACGTACTGACTTTACTTCAGTAAGTTTAACGTAGTTGAAGATGACTTTTAAAAGTCTTTCTTTAATAACCGGAACGAGGTGACATTATGGCGACTCAGTCTATTACCAATGTGGCTATGCTGGGGAGAGCAGTTGAAACTCGCTCCAGCAACTCCACGGAAAAGGTGGCCGAACAACGGCAAACCATTGCCGTGGAAGTTGCTGAGGTAGAGACTCAGGAAGTTGAAATGGAGCTCTCCCAGGAAGCCCTGGAGAAAGTAGTCAGCCAGCTAAATGCTTATATTCAAAATACACAGCGCGATGTTGATTTTAGCGTCGATGATGCAACTGGTCGTGTTGTGGTGAGAGTAATCGATTCAATAAGTGAGGAAGTAATACGCCAGATACCATCGGAAGAGATGTTGGCAATTTCCCGCCACTTAATAGAAAGTTTGGAAACGGATCAACCCAAAGGATTTCTAATTGAATTGAAGGCATAAATTGGTATTGAACTTGCATTCTTCAATAATAAAGGCCGGTTATGGCAACATAGCCGGTTTCTTATTTAATTAGCGTAATGGTTAAATTACGAAAATATGGAGAAAGAGGTAAATAATGCCTACGATTAACGCAACAAATTCAGGTTCAGGACTCGATGTTCGTAACCTTGTTGATCAGCTTGTTGCAGCAGAAGGTGGTCCAGTATCATCACGATTAGATCGGAAAGAAGTAAATATACAAGAAGGTTTAACTGCCATTGGCACATTCAAAGGTGCTTTACTTGATTTTCAGGCTTCATTAGCACCGTTACGCAAAGAAAATGCATTTAAATCAATTAATGCAACATCATCCAATGAAGAAAAATTCACCGTTAGCGCAAATGAACATGCTGTAACAGGTTCATATGATATTGAAATATCTCAATTGGCGCAATCTCAAAAATTAAAATCACAAGCATTTGAATCCGAATTTGATGTCATTGGCACAGGTACAATTAATATCGAGTTTGGAAAAATAAACAACACAACGAATTCCTTTGATGTTAATAACAAAGTACCGACTCAGCATATTGAGATAGACGAAGAAAATAATTCTTTGCTTGGTATCCAGCAAACTATTAACCAGGCTAATGCTGGAGTACGTGTCAGTATTATTAATGATGGTACAGGTTTTCGACTTATTTTAAATTCAGAAAAACCGGGGGTAGAAAATAGTTTACGTATTTCTGTTTCAGACGATGATGTTAATAATAAAGATCTTTTTGGTTTATCAGTACTCGCTTATGACCCAGCAACAACAGGTCCTGAAGGTGGAACTGTAAGTGGAAAAAATCTTGAAGAAGCATCGGCTGCAAAAAATGCTTTATTCAGTATTGATGGCATTAATATTTCAAGTGGACAAAATGAAATTAAAAATAATATCCCGGGAATCACTTTAAATCTTAATAAATTAACCGAAGAAGGTATTGAATCTTTTAAAGTTGAAAAAGAAACAGCAGGTATCAAGCAATCAATACAGTCTTTTGTAAGCAGTTATAACGAGTTAATGACAACTGTTTCTACTTTAACAGGGTTTGATGCAGAATCAGGCCAGGCTGGACCACTCTCGGGAGACTCTGCAATACGGGGTATTACTGAGCAAATTAGACGACGTTTATTAACATCATTTAATGGCATCAATGAAAATTTAACCGCACTTTCAAGTATAGGCATTAATAGCTCTCTGGATGGAACTTTGAGTCTGGATGATTTTAAGCTTGATACGGCGATTGAAAAACATGCTGGTGAAATAGCACATTTGTTTGCTGCTGCAGTATCAACATCAGATGCAAAAATTATTGTTACCAGTGAAAAAATTCCGGTAACGGATGGTGTGTTTGACATTACTATTAATCAAACCCCTACAAGTGGTTCATTTACGGGACAGCGATTAATTAATTACCCGGATAATATATTGAATGTCCCCGAAAAAATAACATTGATTATTGATGATGTTACATCAGGAGAAATAAAACTTTTACCTCGAAGTTATGCTTCAGGTAAAGAGTTTTCTGCAGAGTTAGAACGTGTTATTAATCAGGACGTGAGTTTAAAAAGCAAGTCTAAATCGGTCAGTGTAAATTACATTAATAATACATTAAAAATAACCTCAAACAGTGTTGGCCTGGTATCAGATGTTGACGTGAAATCAATAAGTCAAAACTTATCGTTGCTTACTGGGTTATTTACAGGTGAGGGGGCGAAGGGCCTCGACCTGAAAGGTAATGTGAATGGTTATGATATTGTTGGAGAAGGCACTAAGTTAAAGTTAGAAGGTGTCTTAAGTGGTGTGGTACTCGATGTTAGCGGAAAAAAAACAGGGGCGCGTGGTGAACTTACGGTAACAAATGGTATTGCCTCTATTTTAGATGAGTTAACCAATAGTTTTTTAGCGAGTAAAGGCTTACTTGATGCGCGAATAGATGGCTATAACTCGAAAATAAAGAGTATTGATAAACAACGTGGAGATTTAGTGAGAAAACTTGAAGTTTCTGAGCAAAGATACCTAAAGCAATTCTCAAATCTGGACGCTATGTTAGGTAAGATGCGAGCAACAAGTAGTTTTTTAGCAGAGAAACTTTCTACACTTCCTGGTGCAAGAAAGAATTAATGCAGACAAAGAGAAGTAATAAAAGATAACAGAACATAAAAGAGTATAGGAGTTAACTTATGAACATGGCAAAAATGCATAAAGCTGTACAGCAGTACAATAGAGTAGGTGTTTCCTCTAGTGTTGAAGCGGCAAGTCCTCATCGTCTTATTGAAATGTTGATGACAGGCGCGTTAGAAAAAATTGCTTTTGCTAAAGGTTATATGGAAAGAGGCAATATTTCAGAAAAAGGTGGACATATTAGTTGGGCTATCTCGATTGTTGAAGGGTTACGCGCAAGCCTTGATTTAAAGAGCGGTGGTGAAATCGCCCAAAATCTTGATGACCTTTATGACTATATGACGCGCAGACTTGCTCGTGCTAACGTTGAAAACAACCCCGATATTCTGGATGAAGTATCCTCGTTAATGAGTTCAGTAAAAAATGCCTGGGAACAAGTTCCTAATGAGCTTTCTGAGCATGGCTTAGGGCAAAAGGGTTCAACAACAGCTCAACATAAAAGTTTGTAATATTTAGCTATGAAGACAAATGTATGCTATTTGCAGCCTAAACATTATGCCAAGGTCGTTTTAAGGCTAAGCCAGAAAATTTCTGAGTTAGCAAAACGGCAAGAGTGGCTGTCTGCTCGAAAATTAGAAACAGAACGCCATATGGCGATGGAGGAATTATTTTCCCATCCTGATATCAAAGAAGCTTTGCCCTCAATGACATCTATATTACACGAAGTTATGCAACTTGATGCTGAGGTAATTATAAAGGGCGAGACTGAGTTACAACAAATGTCGACTCAACTTAATGAGTTAGGTAAAGGTAAACGAGCGGTGAATGCTTATCTTAAAATCTAGCTGTTTTAGATAAAATTCAGGATTTAATTTTATTACAGTATTTTTATATTTCCGTCTTTTTTTGTGCGTATTTTAATCTGCCGTTGTGATTTCCTTCTCCAATTGTTACATATTGGTAAACTCTGCTAAAGCAAGCCTGTTTTTACTGCCAATATTTTGACATCCTTCAATTTGCTATCTAATATCTTGATTCTAAAGTTGTTTATGAAATCTATATCGTATATCAGGGGTTTATGCTTATGGTTCTGGAAGTTGTTAAAGATAAAAGTATTTTAGTTATAGAACCTGATTTGGATTCACGTATTAAACTAAAAGCTATTTTTGATTTTATCGAATACGGCTCATTAACTTTCAGCAATTCTATTGAAGAAAATCCCTTAAAAGAAGAACCTTATTTTATTGTTGTTGACATGATGGACGATGAAAATGAAATGCTTGATCAGTTAGAAGCGATTCATCAAAAATATGAAAAACGTATACCTGTTATTGTCTTTTCGGACAAACCACTTTCACCATCAATTGAATCATTAATTACCGATAGCATTGATTCTCCACCCACCTTTAAAAAATTACGAATTACATTACAAAATATTAAAATGTTTTACCTTGAATTGAGCTCAGATGAGTCCAGTTCATCTATTTTATTTCGTAGCCTGGTCGGCATTAGTCAATCGGTTGCCAGGGTACGACAACTTATTGAACAAGTAGCCAATACTGAAGCGAATGTGCTTATTCTTGGAGATTCAGGAACAGGTAAAGAAGTTGTAGCACGTAACCTGCATTATCATTCTGATCGTAAAGACAAACCGTTTGTTCCAATAAATTGTGGAGCCATTCCACCTGAGTTACTTGAAAGCGAATTGTTCGGTCATGAGAAGGGTGCATTTACGGGTGCAATTAGTACCCGGCAAGGACGTTTTGAACTGGCAAACGGCGGTACCTTATTTTTAGATGAAATTGGTGATATGCCACTTGCTATGCAAGTAAAGTTATTGCGAGTTATTCAAGAGCGTGTATTTGAACGTGTTGGTGGCAATAAAAGTATAAAAGCAGATGTGCGTATTATTGCTGCTACTCATCGAAACCTGGAAGAAGAAATTACTGAAGGTCGTTTCAGAGAAGATTTGTTTTATCGTTTAAATGTTTTTCCGATTGAAATGCCATCATTGTCACAGCGTGCTGAAGATATCCCTTTGTTGTTAGAAGAACTTATCGTACGCATGGAAAATAATAAACGTGGTTCGGTTCGGTTAACAGCTGCTGCAATTTCTGCTTTACAACAATATGAATGGCCGGGTAATGTTCGGGAGCTTTCAAATTTAGTTGAACGTTTATTAATTATGTTTCCTAATGGCGTGGTTGATGTTCAGGATCTGCCTGAAAAGTACCGTCAGGGTTTTGATTTTTCTGCAACGGCTACATCAGAATCAAGTGCTGAAAATCCAGAAACAGAGCAGCGAGTTGTTTCGCATATTGTTAATCAGGTAACAAGTCAGGATGTTTTACCTGCGGAAGGTATTGATCTTAAAGCACATTTATTAAATCTGGAATCTAACTTGATTAAACAAGCATTAGATGACGCCAATGGTGTTGTTGCTCATGCGGCACAACGCTTAAATATGCGTCGAACAACACTAGTAGAAAAAATGCGCAAGTATGGTTTACAGCGTGTTACTGCTAATGCATCTTGAGTAATATTCTCTAAAAGTCAAAATCAAGAGCGCGACTTTTAGATTCCTCACTTATTTCTTTCCATCCGGAAATTAAAGTGATTCCGATATCTATGTCAAAACTTCTGTAAGCCATCTTACTTAAATCAAATACCGCCATAATCTGTTCTGCTATAGCGTCGGGAAATTGACTTATCAATATAAGATTGAACGCAACCTATTGATAATAAAGATTTTATGTTTTTGGCGTAGTTCTTGCTCTATGTATTTGTAGCCTTTTAGCTTTTACAGAAATGAGTATTTATCATGAAGCCGATACAGCAGCCCGTTTATCAAGAGCAGTCAGATACTGCGTCATTCCCTCTGCAAGCTCAAGAATTGCAAGATGCTTTTGGTGCTTTTAATCAACTCTCAGCTCAACTCACAGAATCTTATCAACAGTTAGAAGTTCGTGTGGCAGGCCTGACAACTGCATTAGAAACAGAACAAGATGAACGTATAAAAGAATTAACTGAAAAGGAACGTGTTGCCAGTCGTTTAGCTGCTTTACTTCATGCATTACCCGGAGGAGTGGTTGTTATCGATGCCGAAGGTAAAGTACAGGAACATAACCCTGCAGCAGAATTATTATTAGGGCAACCTTTACTTGGTTTACCCTGGTCAGACATTATTCAACGTTCTTTTGCACCACGTAGTGACGATGGCCATGACATATCATTGGTTGATGGTCGTAAAGTGAATATTTCAACTTGCCCATTAGGTTCAGAGCCTGGACAAATATTATTGATTACCGATGTTACAGAAATTCGTTACCTGCAAGATCGAATGGGACAACAGCAACGTTTAGCCGCTATGGGTAAAATGGCCGCTTCGCTGGCACATCAAATTCGTACCCCACTTTCATCTGCTTTACTTTATGTTTCAAATCTTAAACGCCAGGTTTTATCGGATAAAGATCGATTTGTTTTAACAGATAAAATGACTTCACGTTTGCGTCACCTGGAACAGCTTATTGAAGACATGTTGATGTACTCACGAGAAGGAAAAGTAGGAGAAGAATTTTTTACATCTCAAGACTTAATCGATGGACTTTATCAAGGTTTAGAGCCGCAATTGGAATTAACCGAAACACGTTTTATCTCGGTAAATACTAAAAGAGATTTAGTCATCCATGGTAATCGTCAAATGTTATTAAGTGCCTTAACCAACCTGGCAATGAATGCCATGCAAGCACTGAAAGAAAGTGGTAAGGCTGAAACAGGAAAAATAGAAGTTGAGATTACAAAAATCAATAATGATGTTTGTATAGAGTTAAAAGATAACGGGCCGGGTATTCCTGCTGAGTTGCAAGAACAAATTTTCGATCCATTTTATACAACTCGTACTCAGGGCACCGGACTGGGTTTGGCGGTGGTTAAAGCTGTGGCCAAGGCACATGGTGGAGACGTAGAACTTAAATCAAGTGCAAACAAAGGTTGTACTTTCAAAGTCACGTTGCCACTTGAGGGCAATGCCTGTAATCAACAAGATACTGATGTGGATACAACAGAGTTTACGCATCAGAAAATAGCTTAAAGTAAAGAGGATAAGTTTATGAAAGGTTCAACAATATTAGTCGTTGAAGATGATCAAGCGCTAGCTGAAGCATTACAAGATACTTTAGTAACATCGGGTTATAACGTCATTATGGCAGAGCATGGTCGCATGGCTTTAACCGAGCTTGAATCAAACAACGTAAACTTAATTGTCAGTGATATTAATATGCCGCAAATGAGCGGTGACGTGTTACTGAAACGAGTGAAAACACTTTATCCCGATATTCCAGTTATGTTAATGACAGCTTATGGCACGATAGAACAAGCGGTTGATGCTATGCGCGATGGTGCAGTTGATTACATGGTTAAACCCTTTGAAGCAGAAGTATTGATAAACATGGTTAGCCGATATGTGGGTGAATCAGCTAATGATACTGATATGATAACGGTTGATAGTGCATCAAGTGAATTAGCAACTATTGCAAAACGTGTTGCCGATAGCGATGCCACTATTATGATTACAGGTGAAAGTGGTACAGGTAAAGAAGTGTTGGCTCGCTTTATTCATAAAAATTCATCACGTGCAGAGCAACCTTTTATTGCGATTAACTGCGCGGCGATACCTGAGAACATGTTGGAAGCCACCTTGTTTGGTTACGAAAAAGGCGCTTATACCGGTGCCTACAAAGCAAGCCCGGGTAAATTTGAATTAGCACAGGGCGGTACCATTTTATTAGATGAAATTTCAGAAATGGATGTTGGCTTGCAGGCCAAGTTGTTGCGAGTATTGCAGGAAAAAGAAGTTGAACGCTTAGGCGGAAGTAAAATTATAGAACTTGATGTTCGGGTATTAGCAACATCAAATCGAGATATGCAAGAAGTGGTTGCTGACGGCAAGTTTAGAGAAGATCTTTATTATCGTTTAAATGTTTTCCCATTACATTTGTTACCTTTATGTGAACGTCCGGATGATATTATTCCTTTGACAAAAAAATTATTAGAAAAACACGCATTAGCTGCACATCGTGCAATCCCGGTGTTGAAAAAAGAAGCCGCACAAAAATTAGTCGAGTATTCATGGCCAGGTAATGTGCGTGAGCTGGATAACGTCGTACAACGAGCGTTAATTCTACAATCTGGAGATATGATTTTAGAGGATGATATTCATTTTGAAGCAGCAAGAAGAGCAAAGCCCGCACTAAGTGTTGTAACCGATAAAATTGTCGTTGCAGAAGTTGAAACTGATAATAATACTGAATCATTAACTGGCGATCTAAAACAGCGCGAATGGAATTTGATTCTGGGCGCAATTAAAAATGCAAAAGGTAGCCGAAAAATGACCGCTGAAAAACTTGGCATAAGTGAACGTACATTACGTTATAAATTAGCGCGTATGCGTGATGCAGGTATAACTGTACCGGATTCTTCCGGGCAGCATACATCTGTTGGCTAATTTAACTAAAGTCCCTCTGGCCTGGAACTTGCAAACAGTATAAATAGCGACTGAATTGACAAAAGAATGGCGCTTTGGGTAGAAAATCACGAATAAAATATCGTGTACTCATTCATAGAAAAGGGTGTGAAAATGAACAATACTATTAATGCCGATACCTTATTGACACAAATGAGGGCCATGGCTGCTCAGGCACAAGGTCAAACGACAGCAACAAGTAGTACGGCTGGACAGTCTGACTTTTCTGATATTCTAAAACAGTCGGTTGATAAAGTTAATGAAACACAAATTGAATCTAAAAGTCTAAAGAATGCTTTTCAAATGGGTGACCCAAACGTACAGGTATCAGAAGTGATGGTAGCAATGCAAAAATCAAGCGTGTCATTTCAAGCTATGCTGCAAGTAAGAAATAAATTAGTCAGTGCTTATCAAGATATTATGAATATGCAAGTTTAATAAAATTAATTCATTTTAAAAATATTTTAATAAAAATTTCGTGAGAATAATATGGATTTAGTAAAAGCCGAAAATGTAAGTGCTCCTTTTCAGGGAATGACAGCATTACCCATTTTACGGCAGTTGGGATTATTAATCGGTTTAGCCGCAAGTATTGCTTTAGGTGTTGCGGTTGTACTATGGATGCAAACCCCCAATTACACGCGATTGCCCGGGCAGTTATCAGGACAAACGCTGAATGATGTTATTAGTGTACTGGAGAGAAATAATATTCGTTATAATGTTGATACCAGCACCGGTTCAATTATGGTGGACTCAACAAAAGTTAATGAGGCAAAATTAAAGTTAGCATCAGAAAACCTTAGTCTTGGTTCTGGCCATGGTTTTGAAATGATTGAAAAAGATCAGGGTTTTGGTACCAGTTCATTTTTACAAAAAGCCCGCTATAAACGTGCAATAGAAGGTGAGTTAGCACGTACGATTACTTCAATGCGTTCAATTCAGTCTGCACGAGTTCATTTAGCATTACCTAAAGAATCTGCTTTCATTCGTAATAAACAAGAAGCATCGGCTTCTGTCTTTATTAGTATGATACCGGGACATAGTATAGAAAAAAATCAAATATCTGCAATTACTAACCTCGTGGCTTCAAGTATATCCAGTTTGAAAACAAGTCAGGTTACTATCGTGGATGATAAAGGTAAATTATTATCCAACGCAGAATCGGCTGATATGATGGGCTTAACAACGTCTCAGCTTGATTACACGCGTAATATTGAAAAAACATTTGTTGCCCGAATTGAACGCATGTTAAGTCCAATTGTGGGTTTTGGTAATGTGCGTGCACAAGTAACAGCTGAGGTTGATTTTACTCAAACAGAATCCACTCAGGAAACCTTTAATCCGGATTTATCCGCAGTAAGAAGCGAACAAAAAAGTGAAGAAGAATCTCAAGGTTCTAGTCAGGGTGGTATTCCTGGTGCGTTAAGTAATCAGCCACCCGCAAATGCAACGGCGCCTCAGCAAGCTAATCAACAAACAGGTACAACAGCAAAACAAGGTTCAAGCAGAACAAGTCGACGTAGTACAAAAAACTATGAGTTAGATAAAACAATTAGTCATACGCGTAATCGAGCGGGTTCTGTTAAACGATTATCCATTGCGGTTGTTTTAGATAATAAACAAGTTGTCACTGCTGCCGTTGTAGAACCGAATGCTGATCCTCAAGCAGCAGCGCAAACTGTGGCAAAAAGTATTCCTTATACACAACAAGAATTAGCTCGTTTAACCACTTTGGTAAGAGAAACTGTTGGCTTTAATACTTTGCGTGGTGATTCTGTTAGCGTTATAAATGTACCGTTCACAAAAATTGAGTTTGAAGCTTTGCCTGAAGAACCTATATATGAACAAGCATGGGTATGGGACATAGTTAAACAAGTGCTGGGTGCTTTAGCTGTATTGTTTGTTATCTTTGGTGTATTAAAACCGGCAATGAAAAATTTAGCGGTAGCGCCTCCTGTCATTAAACGAATTTCTGAAACGGGTGAAGAACTTGATGAAGATCAGCTAAGCTTAAGTGGTGAAGAACAAAAACGAATAGCACAAAATGCAAGCTATGAAGAAAATTTACAACTTGCACAGACACTTGCAGCCCAGGAGCCTAAACTTGTTCTACAGGTCGTTGATAACTGGATGAATAAATAGTAATGGAAGAAGAAAATAAAATATCATGTAGTGGCTTGGAGAAAGCAGCTATTTTATTACGCAGTTTGGGTGATCAAGAAGCTGCAGAAGTATTGAAATTAATGGGGCCAAAAGACGTTCAAAAAATTGGCGAAGCCATGGCAGCCATGGGAAAAGTAAATAAAGATACGCTTGATAGTGTATTAACTGATTTTAATGATGAAGTGGGAGAATTAACTGAACTAGGTGTAGGTAATGAAGATTACCTGCGCAGTGTTTTAGTCTCAGCATTAGGTGAAGACAAGGCTGGTAATATTATTGACCGAATCTTGATGGGGCATAATGCTAAAGGCCTGGAAACCTTAAAGTGGATGGAGCCTCGTGCAATTGCTGAAATTATTCGTCTTGAACATCCTCAAATTATTTCAATTATCCTTTCTTATTTAGAAAGCGATCAGGCTGCTGCCGTATTAGCGTCATTGCCTGAAAATATGCGTACTGATGTTTTACTCCGAGTTGCCACTTTAGATGGCATTCAACCAAGTGCGCTGTATGAGTTGGACGAAATGCTGGAAAAACAGTTTGCAGGAAATACTGATTCAATTAAATCATCCGGTGTGGGTGGATTAAAAACTGCAGCAAACTTACTTAATTTCATGGACTCTTCGGTTGAAGCGGCGTTAATGGAAAGCATTAAACAGCAAGATGAAGAAATTGGTGATCAGATTCAGGATTTAATGTTTGTCTTTGATAACTTAATAGACGTAGATGATCGTGGTATTCAATCTCTGTTAAGGGAAGTTTCATCCGAAAATTTAATTGTTGCATTAAAAGGTGCGGATGAATCAGTTAAAGAGAAAATCCTTACAAATATGTCAAAACGTGCGGCAGAAATGTTACGTGATGATCTTGAAACTAAAGGCCCAGTCAAAGTTAGTGAAGTAGAAGCAGCACAAAAAGAAATATTAACTATTGCCAGACGTATGGCTGAAACGGGTGAAATTAACTTAGGTGGCAGTGGTGGTGATGACTACATCTAAAACAGTAATATCAGATGATTTAACAGCATACGAGCGTTGGGAACTCCCACTGGTTCATGATCCTCTTGCTCCACCTGCTACAGCAAAAGAATTAGTAAATATTCAAAAACAAGCATATAACGAAGGTTTTGCTCTCGGTCAAAAAGAAGGCTACGAACAAAAAAAACATGAACTGGAAGAGAATGCGGCGTCACTCCGTTCTATTATAGAATTATTAAGCAATCCATTAAAAAATATTGATGATGAGGTTGTAGAGCAACTTTCTCAACTTTCTATGAGTGTCGCTAAACAAATCATTCGACGTGAACTACATACTGAACAAGGTGAAATAGTGGGCATTGTACGTGAAGCAATGAATGCATTGCCTGCCAGTACTCGAAAAATTACTTTAAACATTCATCCAGATGATGCAGAGCTCATTCGCAATGCTTTTTCATTAGGCCAGGAAGATGAGTCTGACGAGTTACGCTGGAAAATTGTTGAAGACCCAATGATCACGTGCGGTGGTTGTAAAATATCAAGTGAAAACTCACGTGTTGATGCAACCGTTGAAGCACGTTTAAACCGGGTGATTAGTACATTATTAGGTGGCGAGCGAGAGTTTGATGAGCCATAGTGAAATAAAGCCTGAAAATAATATAGATTATTCAGCTCTGTATAAAACTCATAATATTAACTGGAAAGAGCAACTTGCTTTAATTCAATCTCGAATTGATTTAGTTCAACCTGTTGTGGTTGAAGGTCGCTTAAATCGAATGGTAGGTTTAACTCTTGAAGCCGTTGGTTGTCAGGCAGTTATTGGTTCTCGTTGTTTAGTGAAAAGCCAAAGTAGTAAACCTGTTGAAGCTGAAGTGGTCGGCTTCTCGGGAGAAAAACTTTTTCTTATGCCGACCGGAAATATTCGAGGTATACATCCGGATGCTACTGTTATTCCAACTCATCAGATTTATGAAGCTCATGTAGGTGACGCATTATTAGGTCGGGTACTTGATGGTCGTGGTGTACCAATCGACGGTAAAGGCCCTTTGGTCACGAGTGAACGTCGCGCCTTAACCGGAGAACCTGTAAATCCATTAAACCGTCAACCGATTAATACACCACTGGATGTTGGTGTGCGGGCAATAAATAGTTTATTTACCGTGGGACGTGGCCAACGTATGGGCTTATTTGCAGGCAGTGGTGTTGGTAAAAGTATGCTGCTCGGCATGATGACAAAATTTACATCAGCGGATGTTATTGTGGTCGGACTTATTGGTGAACGTGGACGGGAAGTAAAAGAATTCATTGAAGATATTTTAGGTGATGAAGGTATGCGACGTGCTGTTGTGGTTGCAGTACCGGCAGATCAACCTCCCGTTATGCGGATGCATGGTGCTTACCAGGCAACGAGTATTGCTGAACATTTTCGTGATGAAGGAAAAGATGTTTTATTACTGATGGATTCATTAACACGTTTTGCCCAGGCACAACGTGAAATTGCTTTAGCCATTGGCGAACCACCGGCAACTAAAGGTTATCCACCTTCTGTTTTTGCACAACTCCCGCAGTTGGTAGAACGTGCAGGTAATGGACAAGAAGGTGGCGGTTCGATTACCGCTTTTTATACGGTATTAACAGAAGGTGATGATCAACAGGATCCTATTGCTGACAGTGCGCGAGCTATTTTGGATGGACACATTGTTTTATCACGTGAACTGGCAGAAAGCGGCCACTATCCGGCAATCGATGTTGAAGCATCAATCAGTCGCGCTATGAATGCCGTTGTCTCAGAAGATCATTTATTGGATGCGCAGAAATTTCGTAAGGTATATTCTATTTATCAACAAAATAAAGATTTAATTAATGTTGGTGCTTACGCTGAAGGTTCAAATCCTGAAATTGATGAATCGATTCGTTTGCATAGTAGTCAACAAGAATTTTTACAACAAGACAGACAAGAAGCCGTGAGCTGGGAAGATAGCATTGGTCAGTTGGCAAGTGTTTTGCAACATATTGGAGCAGGAAAAGAAGAGATTAAAGATACGTCTTTAATCGCTAGTTTTTAAAATGCTGTTCATATTAATGAATATTTAAAAGATAAAATATTATGACTCTAAAACGTTCACAACGCTTCAAACCCATCCATAATCTTGCGCAACAAAGTGAAGATGTGGCGGCACAAACGTTAGGAAAAATTCAACGTGAATTATCCGAGCATCATGAAAAATTATCAGAATTAATGAAATATTATCAAGACTATCAAGCACGTTTTAATGAACAAGCAGCAAACGGAATGAGCATTATACAGGTTCAAAGTTATCAAGGTTTTATATTGCAACTTGAAATCGCAATAAAGCAACAAAAAGAACATATTGTTCGTGTTTCAGAAGCATGTGATTCAAGTCGTGCAGAGTGGACTGTTGAAAGACAAAAAACACAAGTATTAAAAAAAGTTATTAATCGGTATGAAAAACAGGAACAACAAGTTTCAAATCGACAGGAACAACGTCGTAATGATGAGCTTGTTACCAACCAGTTTTGGCATAAAAATAAACAAACTACGTAATATAGCTCAGACTCGGAGCGCCCCTTTTTGAGTTTGGCACACACCTTGCAATTTCCTTTGTTGGATAGATTTAATATGCGAGGACGCTATGAGCCATTCAATACAAACTACACCATCAGCCAGTGCTGGTATTCAACAATCAAAACTTTCATCCTTGGAATCTTCTGATAACCCGGCATCTAACGATGATTCAGGTGGCTTCACCGCTGTACTTGCTAGTGCGGCATCAGAAACGGATACAGCAGAACAGCATCTAAATGAAAATTCTTCTAAATCATTAAACGAATTATTGCCGAAAGAATATCTTGTCGATGGCAACTCTTTGCCGGCAGAAGAGCAAAGTGCTATGTGGCAAGCATTAATGCTATTGCAGCCAGTGGAAAATGCCATTACGAACTCTACTTCGCCACAATTACAAAGTATCAATTTATTAGATAGCAAAGGTAAACAGGCAATCGACCCCAGATTATTAACCCAGAATTATTTTAATACTCTGTCGATGCAAAATAAAGATGTGGCAGCTACTCTCCCCGCAGGTTTTGCGATGGATAACATTAGTATGAAACTCGCGGCTGCGCAATTTACTCCAGCTACTACTAAAGCCCATAACATTAGTATGCAACTCGCGGCTGCGCAATTTTCTCCAGATACTAATGAAACCCTATTATTAAATCTGAGCGAACAATTACCACCAGTGCAGGGAATAAACTCAATGTTATCGCAAAGTTTAGCCGCAACTGGGCTTGGCACGGCAACACAGGCTGCGGCTACGCAAACTCTAATGGCACCACTTAACCTGGGGCAAAATGCATGGGAAACAAACTTGGGTTCACGTTTGCAAATGATGGTTGGACAAAATCTGCAAACAGCAGAAATCAGATTAGACCCACCTGAACTGGGTGCGTTAGATATAAAAATTAGAATCACAAATGATGTTGCCACCGTAAATATAACCAGTGCCCATGCTCAGGTTCGAGAAGCACTTGAAACAGCCATTCCTAAGCTAAGGGAAATGTTTGAAGAGAGTGGTTTGTTACTTGGGGATGTTAATGTCGGGCAGGAATCATTTGCGCAACAACAAAATTCAGCAGAAGAAGGGAACGGTGTAGTAACAAGTAAAATTGAGGACTCAGATTTTTCAGATGAACCTGTTGCCGTAATCAGAAAAACTGTAAGTGATAGTTTGCTTGATATTTATGCTTAAATTAAGTAGGTGATAAATAAGGGTTTTTTTAATATTTATTAACTAAATGCTAAAGGTTTTTAATGTTTGGACGATGTATGAATTATGAATTATATGTAATTTAAAGTTCGTTAATACTCTTAAAAATTAACAAAGACTTTGAAATTTAAAGATAAAAATGCATTTGGAGAATATTTAAATGGCGAAGATATTAGCAGTAGATGATTCTGCATCAATGAGACAAATGGTGGCTTTTACATTAAAAGGTGCAGGCCATGAAGTTATTGAAGCTGTAGATGGTGTTGACGCATTAGCAAAAGCAAAAGGGGCTAAATTGGATTTAGTTGTTTCTGATGTAAATATGCCAAATATGGATGGCATAACGCTTATAAAAGAATTAAGAGCGATACCTGCATTTAAATTTATCCCCATGTTGATGTTAACAACAGAAAGTACAGGTGAGAAAAAACAAGAAGGTAAAGCTGCAGGTGCAACAGGGTGGATTGTTAAGCCGTTCAATCCAGAACAATTGTTAGCAACTATTAATAAAGTTCTGGGTTAAAAAGCAGGGTAAAAAAATGTCTATTGATATGAGTCAATTCCTCGAAACCTTTTACGAAGAAAGTTTTGAAGGTCTGGAGGTAATGGAAACTGAATTGCTTGCCCTTGATGTTGGTCAAGCAGACAACGAAACTATAAATACCATTTTTCGTGCTGCTCATTCAATAAAAGGGGGCAGTGGTACTTTTGGCCTTAATGCAGTTGCCGATTTTACTCATGTCATGGAAACCTTATTAGATGAAATGCGTGATGGCAAACGTCAGGTAACAGAAGAAGCGGTCAATTTATTGCTGACAACTGTTGATGTTTTACGTGAAATGCTGACAGCATTACGTGAAAATTCTGAATTAGACAGTGAACGTATTAGAGTCACTCATGATCAATTAGAAGAATTACTTGGTTCATCTGAAACAACATCTTCCACTAGTCAACAAGGGGATGCATCCTCAAAAGATATTTCTGCGGGAGCACAAGGTTGGCACATTAGTTTTCATCCTCATATAAATCTGTTTAAAACAGGTAATGATCCAGTACGAATTCTCCGTGAAATTGAAACTCTGGGTGAGCTTGAAATTACAATGAATCCATTAGCACTGCCAGAATATAATAGTCTTGATCCTGAAGAAAGTTTTCTTGGATGGGAGTTGGAATTAAAAGGTGAAGTAACTCGTGAAGCTATCGATGAAGTTTTTGCATGGGTAGAAGATGAATGCGATCTTACTATCACTCCCATTGAATCAGTAGTAGAACTTATACAAGCAGCACCTGAATCAGAACATGCAGCTACAGAGAAACTTGTTACAACAGAAAAAACTCAACATAAGGCTAATAAACGTAAAGCAAAATCTGGAGGGGGTGAAGGCACCTCTATCCGTGTAGGTATCGATAAAGTTGATTCGGTAATTAACCTTGTGGGTGAGCTTGTTATTACGCAGTCCATGTTAAGTACATTAGGTGAAAATTTTGACATGACTAAGGTCAATAGTCTTATTCAGGGAATGGAACAACTAGAATTAAACACACGTCAATTGCAAGAACAAGTTATGCGCATGCGCATGATGCCGATTAATTTTGCTTTCCAACGTTTCCCTCGCCTGGTACATGATATGAGCCAGAAAATGGGAAAAAATATTGAATTAAAAATGACAGGTGAACAAACTGAGCTTGATAAAACCGTAATGGAAAAAATTGGTGATCCATTAGTGCATTTGGTGCGTAATAGCCTGGATCATGGAATTGAAAGTCCTGAAAAACGTAAAGAGGCGGGTAAACCAGAAACTGCAACATTAGGTCTCAATGCTTACCATCAGGGTGGCAACATTGTGATTGAGGTCATTGATGATGGTGCAGGTTTGAATGAAGAAAAAATTCTGGCTAAAGCCATTGAGCAAGGATTAGTTTCTGCTGATGTCGATCTTGAACCTGCCAGAATCCATGAACTGATTTTATTACCGGGTTTTTCGACTGCTGATGAGGTAACCGATGTATCGGGTCGCGGTGTAGGCATGGATGTTGTCGTGCGAAATATCAGAAGCCTGGGTGGCTCATTAGAAGTTTGGTCTAAACCCGGCGAAGGTAGTAAATTTACGATTCGCTTACCATTAACATTAGCTATTCTAGACGGTCAAACAGTCTCAGTGGGCGATGAAGATTACATTATTCCTCTTATTTCCATTATTGAATCCATACAACTTACCACCGATATGTTGAATGTTGTTATCGGTAAAGGTGAAACTTTCAAATTGCGTAATGAACATCTTCCTATTATTCGCTTACATAATATATTGGGCGGTAATCCCAGAACAACTGATCTGATAGAAGGGTTACTCGTTGTGGTTGAATCAGATGGTAAAAAAATTGGGTTGTTTGTTGACGAATTGAAAGGCCAGCAACAAGTCGTAATCAAGTCATTAGAAGTTAATTACAAACGAATTGAAGGCATCTCTGGTGCCACTATTCTTGGTGATGGCTCCGTCGCGCTTATTGTTGATATTCCTGGATTAGTTAGTTTGTCCAACCGGGAACCAGAAACCAGTCAACTTAAGAAAAGCGCATAAGGAGAAAACTTATGACAACAAGCATTGCAACAGCACAGAGTATAAACAATATGAGTGACGCGACAGATGGAACAAAAATGGAAGGTGATGGCACACAGTTCCTAACCTTTATATTAGACAATGAGGCATATGGTGTTGAAATTTTGCGCGTTCAGGAAATTAAAGGTTGGACACCGGTAACGCGTATTCCAAACACGCCAGAATATATGCAAGGCGTTTTAAATTTACGAGGTACGATTGTGCCGATTGTTGATATGCGCATGCGTTTTAATTTAGAGCGAATTGAATATACGCCTATTACCGTCATCATTGTGTTATCAGTTAAAAGTGAAAATGGTGAACGCGTTATAGGTCTGGTTGTAGATAGTGTCTCTGATGTTATTGATGTTAATGCGAAAGATATCAAAGCAACACCAGATTTTGGCTCAACACTTAATACAGAGTTTATTAATGGTTTGGCAACCAGCTCAGAACATATGGTGATGTTGCTAGATGTTGATAAATTATTATCTGTTGATGAAATGACTGCATTAGCACAGATTAGTGATGAAAATTCTAATACTGAAGAATAATAGAATATATTTCTAAAATTAAATTAGTTGAAAAAATTAAAGCCTGATTTTATTTTAGGCGGTGGTAAAGGTAAAGGAGTTTTAAAATGAAATGGTTAACTGATCTGGGTGTAGGAAAAAAAATATCGGGTGGCTTTGGTTTTATGGCATTGCTGATGATTATTTCTGTAGTAATTTCGTTTTTTGAAATTGAAAAAACTATAGAAATAAATACACGTGTGTTTGAGCTACGTACTCCAACGATATTAGCTTCAAATCATATGTTGAATGGAGTAAATCATTCGTTGGCAGCATTACGTGGCTACATGATCCTAGATGCAGATAAATTTAAAAAAGGCCGAATCAAAGCCTGGGAAAATATTGATGACTCTTATGCCCGAATGACCAAATATTCTGCACAATGGACTAACCCTGCGAATGTTCAAAAATTAAGAGCTATGGGTGAAGTGTTAAAAGAATTTAAAATTGCGCAACAAGAAATTGAAGATATTAGTGGCACTATTGATAACACGCCAGCAACTAAAATTCTTGTGGTAGAAGCAGCACCACATGCAGCTATCATGGTTAAAGAAATTACTAAAATGATTAATATGGAAGCTAAGCTAGCAGCCACACCAGAGCGTAAAGCATTATTAGGTATGATGGCAGATGTTCGTGGTTCAACCGGATTAGCCCTAGCCAATATCCGTGCTTTCCTTTTAACAGGTGAGCAAAAGTTTAGTAAAACATTTGATAAGTTTTGGGCAACAAACGTTAGACGTTTTGCAGACTTATCAAGAAATGCTCACCTTTTATCTTCAGCACAAAAGGCTTCATTCAGAAAATTCTCTGCAGCACGTGCTGAGTTTAAGAATTTACCTCTGAAAATGTTTGAGATTCGTGGCAGCAAAGGTTGGAACTTGGCTAATCTATGGTTAGGCACTAAAGCCGCACCTCGTGCAGATAAAATTGTTAAGAGTCTCACGGCGATGATTGCCAACCAGCAAAAATTAACGGATACAGATATTGCTTTAGCAACAGCGTCTGAGTATGAGTTAGAAAGTTTCATGGTGCTAATGGGTATTATTTCAGTAATTCTAGCAATTGTTGTGGCTTATTTTATTGTTAATATGGTTACCAAACCAGTGAACCAAGCTGTTGAAGGTATTAAAACTATTGCTTCAGGTGACCTTACTCAGCGTTGGGAAGTTAACTCTAACGATGAACTGGGTAATATGTTGAAAGATATGAATAACATGGCGGATTCATTAACCAGTGTGGTAACAGATGTTCGCGATGGCTCTAATAGTATTGGTTTGTCTGCCAACGAAATTGCAAAAGGTAATTTAGACCTCAGCCAACGAACAGAAGAAGCGGCATCTTCTCTTGAAGAAACGGCATCCAGCATGGAAGAAATGACCTCAACCGTAAAACAAAATGCGGACAATACTCGTCAGGCTAACCAGTTAGCAATGAGCACACGTGAGCAAGCTGAGAAGGGCGGTGAAGTACTCTCTAACGCGGTTGATGCGATGAGCGCTATTACCGACAGTAGTAAAAAAATTGCAGATATCATTGGTGTTATCGATGAGATTGCTTTCCAAACTAATTTATTGGCATTAAATGCTGCAGTTGAAGCTGCTCGTGCCGGTGAACAAGGTCGCGGTTTTGCTGTAGTAGCAAGTGAAGTGCGTACCTTAGCAGGACGAAGTGCTGATGCTGCTAAAGAAATTAAAGGTTTGATTAACGACAGCGTTGAGAAAGTTGAGCAGGGCAGTAATTTGGTAGATGAGTCAGGTAAAACGTTGGAAGAAATTGTAACCGGCGTTAAAAAAGTTACCGATATTATTGCTGAAATTGCAGCTTCAAGTCAGGAACAGGCCAATGGTATTGAGCAAGTGAATAGTGCCGTGATGCAAATGGATGAAATGACGCAACAGAATGCAGCGTTAGTTGAACAAGCGACTGCAGCAAGTCGTTCTATGGAAGAGCAATCGCA
>VAPM010006947.1_pt1 | contig 26652 bp, 23 predicted proteins | sample 3395091 | NCBI WGS metagenome assembly VAPM01 (sample SAMN08290445, study PRJNA428436) | hydrothermal vent metagenome | isolation source: Deep-sea hydrothermal vent chimney 3 | place: Pacific Ocean: Juan De Fuca Ridge
AACTAACTAACTAACTAACTAACTAACTAACTAACTAACAGTAAAATTAGAAGTCATGAAACGTAACCTATTTCAATACCCCTTTATTATTTCTTTTATTGTTGCATTATGCTTTTGCACTAATAGTATTGCTCAAAAAACCGATGCCAGTAATTATAGAATGAGATTTAAGTTTAAAACTATAAAACAAAAAGACAATTCTAGATTGCTAGAAGTAAGTTTTATTGGCCAAAACAAAAAAAATAGAAAAGATAAAGTTCCTGTATATAATGCAGAAATTGAATTTTTAAATATTTTAAATGAAGATAAAAAACTTTTAGGAACATCAAAGACTTCAAAAAAAGGCATTGCTCAACTACTACTTCCAAAAAATCAAAGCTATTTAACTGATGAAAACGGATATATCAATTTAACAGCAAAATTCAAAGGAACAAATGCTATAGACGAAAAAGTAAGCGAAATTATAATAAAAGATATAACCTTAGAACTAAATTTGAAAGAAATTGATAGCGTAAAAAAAGGTATTGTTAAAGCATATACTATTGATCGTTTTGGTGTTAAAACACCTATTGAAGAAGCAGATGTTATTATTTCTATTAAAGGAATGCTTTCTAATATGAAAATTAATGAAGGTACAATAAAAAATGGAAAATTTGAATTTGAATTTCCAACAGATATTCCTGGAAATGCTAACGATACTATTACTGTGTATTCAACAATAGAATATAATGAAAATTTCGGAAATGTTGTTCAAGAAAAATCTATAAAGTGGGGTGTGTTTAATAAGAAAATTAAGGATAATAGCAACACGCTATGGTCTGAAGTAGCACCATTGTGGATGTATATAGTACTTACTATATTATTATTAGGTGTTTGGGCAAATTATTTATTTACAATTATTAACCTTTTAAAAATATATCGCGAAGGAAAAAATTTAATTATAAATCCTGAAGAACAATAGGCTAGCAATAAGCATTAATAATAATATAATTTTTAACAATTTATAAATCAAAAATTTAATTAACATGAAAACACTAAAATTTTTTATTACCATCGGAGTTATATGTTTCGGCCTTTTTTCATTCACTAAATTAATTCAAGAAGAATGGAAAGTTCCAGAAAAATATCAAAAAATGAAAAACCCAACGGCTACTACTCCAGATTTAGCAACTGGAAAACTTTTATATACTAAACACTGTAAATCATGCCATGGTGTTGAAGGTTATGGTGATGGACCAAAAGCAGAAGATTTTGATGCTGATTTAGGAGATTTTTCAACTGAGGAATTCCAAGTGCAAACTGATGGAGCTTTATATTATAAAACAACTATTGGTAGAGATGATATGCCAGGGTATATTAAAAAATTACCAGATGATGAGGACAGATGGCAAATTATAAATTATATAAGAACTTTAGTTGAGTAATTAAACCACTACAAAATTATACTATTAAATATATACAATAAAAAAAACCAAGCAATGCTTGGTTTTTTTTATTCAATTAACCAACACCTACTAATTCATACAAAAAACATGATATAAATCACTTCTTCTTTAGATAAAAATCTATAAATTTACAGGGTATTTGTAACAATAGTTACTTCAATTTATAAATATTAGAGTATGAACCCCAGCATTAAACATCTTAAACTTGTGATAAGTTTAATTTTTTTTGGTATTTCTATGCTAAACAATGCCCAAGAAATTACACCTTCAATTGAAAAGAACAACACTATTAAAGAATATAGCATTAAATGGGTTCGTCAATTCCCTTCTGTAAAAAAACAGAACAAACCTGTACATAAAAATTGGCTTTCTATTTTTTTATTTGGAAGAAGAAATCTTCCTAAGATCACAAAGCCCCTTGCTATTATTGCTTTAGATTCTTCAAACTTTTTAATTTTAGATCAAGGAATTGGTACCATTTTCAATATAGAAGCCAATAAATTAAGAGTCCCTAAAATATTGAAAAAGAAAAAAGAAAAATTCCCCTCTTTAGTAAGCTTATGTAAACTTCCTTCAAATGAAATACTTTTTACTGATTCTCGTTTAAACAAAATATATCGTATGGATGAGAAGAAAAAAACATTAACTATTTTAAATGATTCTCTCTTACTTGAACAACCAACTGGAATAGCTTACTCTAAGGTTTCAAATGAAATTTGGGTTATTGAAACTAAGGCACATAAAATTTCAATACTAAATGAGCAAGGTAAATTAATTAAAACAATAGGTAAAAGAGGTACCAAGCCGGGAGAATTTAATTTTCCTACATCAATTTGGATTGACCAACTTGGTAATGCCTATATTATTGATGCCATGAATTTTAGAGTTCAGGTGTTTGATAAAAATGGAAAAGTGATTTCGGTTTTTGGCGAAGTTGGAAATGCTACTGGTTATTTTGCACGGCCAAAAGGCATTGCAACAGATTCGCATGGAAATATTTATATTAGTGACGCCTTATTTCATACGGTGCAGGTTTTTGATATTTCAGGTAATTTTTTATACCAGTTTGGCAAACAAGGTAGAAAGCAAGGTGAATTTTGGATGCCATCAGGTATATATATAGATAATAAAGATTTTATTTATGTTGCTGACAGCTACAACTCCAGAATTCAGATATTTAAACTCCTTAAAAAATGAAAATGAAAAATATTCCTATTCTAATATTATCCTTTTTAATTAGTTTTCCCGTATTTTTAAAAGCACAGTCTATTATAACAACCAAGCATAATTTATCTATTAGTGGAACTGGAACAATAAAAGCTACATCAGAGTCTGAAATTTGTATTTTTTGTCACACACCACATAACAGTAGCCCAAGAGCTCCTCTATGGAATAAAAATATTTCTGGAACAACCTACACCTTATATAATAGTTCTACTTTAGATGCAGTACCTGGACAGCCCGACGGAAGTTCTATACTATGTCTTTCTTGCCATGATGGAACAATTGCTTTAGGAAAAGTTGTTAGCCGAACCACCCCTATAGATATGACTGGTATTATGCCTTCAAAAAGTAACCTCACTACAGATTTATCTAACGACCACCCTATTTCTTTTACCTATGATGCGGCACTAGCTGCTTCAGACGGGCAATTAAAAACACCTCCTTTAAATTCCTTGGCAATACTTGATCATAATTCAAAGCTACAATGCACCTCTTGCCATGACCCTCATAAAGAAACCAATCCTAAATTCCTTAGAGCTTCCAATGAATTTTCTGAATTATGTTTTCTATGTCACAACAGAACTTATTGGAATAATAGTACTCACAAAACTTCTACTAAAACTTGGAATGGAAATGGAACTAACCCCTGGGCTCATTTAGAATCAGCGTATGCTACGGTTTCTCAAAATGCATGTGCTAATTGCCACAACCCTCACAATGCAGATGGTAAACAAAGATTACTAAAATCTAATCTTGAAGAAAATAATTGTCTTGATTGTCATAATGGAAATGTTGCCAGTAAGAATATACAAACTGAACTTGCTAAAACGTATAAACACGATGTCTATAATTATTCAGCAGTTCATGACCCTACAGAATCAACTTCTGTAACAACTAAACATGTAGAATGTCAAGATTGCCATAATCCCCATGCTTCAAATTCAACTACTGCAACTGCTCCTTTCGTAAATGGCTTCAACAAAGGTGTAAGTGGTATTAATCAGGCTGGAAACCCTGTAAACCCAGCTACCAATACTTATGAGATATGTTATAAATGTCATGCTGGTAACTCTTGGTCTCCATCACCCGCACTTCCTAGGCTAATTGTTCAAAACAATGTAAGGTTAGAATTTGAACCATCTAACCCATCTTTCCACCCTATTGCTGGTCCTAGAAACAACTCAGAGATCACAGGCAATCTTATTTCACCTAATACGGCCAGTACAGTACTATACTGTACTAGCTGCCATGCAAGTAATAACTCAGCGGGCCCTGCGGGTCCACACGGCTCTATATATCCTCAAATTTTAAAATTACAATACGAAACTGCCGATTACACAACAGAATCTGCTCAGGCATACGCTCTTTGCTATAGCTGCCACAATAGAAATAATATTATAAACGACATAAATACTTTTAAAGAACATAAATTACATATTGTTGAAGAAAGAACACCATGCAGTGTCTGCCATGATGCACATGGTATTAGTAATACTCAAGGTAATAGCACCAATAACTCTCATCTTATTAATTTTAGAACAGATATTGTTCAGTCTACCAGTATGGGAAGGTTAAAATATGAAGATACCGGAACAAATAGGGGGCGTTGCTATTTAAGATGTCATGGTAAAAATCATAGACCTAAATCATATTAAGACGTAGAACCTTTTTCTTTATAGAGTTTTTAAAATAAGCAGAAACCTTTTAGTCTCTACATTTTAAGTAATTAAATAAATTTGAATTAACAAGACAATGCTCCATATCAAAAATAAATAAATAAAAAAGTAACTTATGTTACATAGTATGATAAAAATCATCTTTTCATCCCTTTTTTAACTCTAAATTTGTTGTATCTATTAAAACATAACTTTTACTAAAATATAATAAAACTATTATTATGAAAACAACAAAATTATTTTTAACTTTAAGTTTAGCCGGATTTATGAGTGTTGTAAGTTTTGGGCAAAATATTGCAGGTTCTGCACATGATTTTTCATCAGATACTTGGAATAACACTGGAGAACTTTGTGTAGTATGTCATACTCCTCACAACGCTACAACTGGTTTAACAGCACCATTATGGAACCACGAAGTAACTACAACTACATTTACACTCTATACAAGTGTATCTCTTGATGCAACTACTGGCCAACCAGACGGCTCTTCTAAATTATGTTTAAGCTGCCACGATGGTACAGTTCCTGTAGATAACTTTGGCGGAAGAACAGGTGGTGGCGAAGTTATTAGTGGTAGTGACCTTATAGGTACTGACTTAAGCAACGATCATCCTATTTCATTTACTTATGATGCTACATTAGCCACAACAGATGGTGGATTATATGATCCTACTACAGCAAACTCAGGATTGGGAGGAACTATTAATGCAGATTTATTATTAGCTAATAAATTACAGTGTTCTTCTTGCCACGATGTTCACAATGGCTCTGGTCTAAGTAACCTATTAGTTAAATCAAATGCAGGTAGTGCACTTTGTTTAACGTGCCACAATAAATAAATTATTATTTTAATTATTAAGCATACCAAATAGAGGGCTTTAAAAGCCCTCTATTTATTGTAATAAAAAACACTTATTACTACTTTAAATTTAAACCCTGTAACACCCATTTTATCTATATAAACTGATTTTAATCATAGCTTAATTCTTTTATTTTACATATTTTTACCTAATAATCTTTTTTTTACTAAAACCTATAAATCATTAAAAAAATGATCTTTAAATCGTATTCCCTTTCTATTATAAGTATATTATTTTTATTCATTTTTATTTCGTGTTCTCCACGTATTAACAAAGCTACTACTGCAAAAAAAGTAATATACCCGGCAGCACCTGCAACTCCAAGAATTCAATATTTAACAAGTATTAGCAGTTCATTAGATATTGCAAAAAAACAATCTGCTTTTACTAAATCTATTGTTGGTGAAAACCAAATCCTCCCAATTTATAAACCTTATGGTTTATTTATGCGTAATGGAAAATTATATATTTGTGATGTTTCTCTAGGAGGAGGACTTGAAATTATTGATTTTGAAAAAAAAGATTTTAGTTATTTTGTTCCAGAAGGGCAATATAAATTAAAGCTACCTATTAACTGCTACGTTGATGAAAATAACACACTTTATATTGCAGATATTACACTACAAAAAATATTTGTTTTTGATAGTGATGGAACCTATATAACTTCATTTGGAAAAGATAAAAATATAAAACCCTCAGATGTTTTTGTAAACAGCCAAAAAATATTTGTTGCAGACTCTGGTAACAACAGAATAAACGTTTACAACAAAGAAACATACAAATTTGAGTACTATTTTCCAAAATCAGAAAGTGGAGATATTAATTATTTATACAAACCTGCCAACCTAACAATAACAAATAATAAGGTTTATGTAAGTGATATGGGTAGTGGCGACATTAAAATTTTCACTCTTAAAGGAGATTATTTAAAAACAATTTCTAAATACGGGAAAAATATTGGCGATCTAGTTCGTCCTAAAGGCATTGCCGTAGATAAAGAAGAAAATATATATGTTGTAGATGCAAGTTTTGAGAATGTACAAATTTTTAACAAAAAAGGGGAGTTATTACTATTTTTTGGAGGTCATTATAGATCTAAAGGAGATATGTGGCTACCAACAAAAGTTATGATTGATTATGATAGTTTAAAATATTTTGAAAAATATGTTGACCCAAAATTTGATTTAAAATATTTAATTTTTGTTGCAAACCAATATGGGCCAGATAAAGTGAGTGTTTATGGCCGTATAACACCCACAAAGAAAGATTAATAAGTCTAAAATAGACCATTAAAAGTAGAAAAACTGATAATTATTTTAGATGATTCAATAATTTTTTAATACTGGATTTTCAATTTTTTTTAGACTAAGAAAGTATGAATTTAGGCAAATACAAATTTATTAATTATCTATTATTTATAGTAGCTATTTCATTCTTTTGGACTTGTTCTCCCAAATTAAGTTATGGAGTTAAATCCTTTTTATTTGATGGGGTTCCTCCTTTAAACAAAACTGAAATTACCTCTATCAAAGATTCAATTCAGATTAATAACGTTACTACAAAACAAATTTTAGCGTCCACTAATCAACGAAATAAATTTAACCTTCACCCACCTTATAAAGATAGGGATTGCTCTAGTTGTCATGATAGAAACAATATGGGGAAAACAAAACTCCCTATACCTAAATTATGCTATCAATGTCATACAGATTTTAGTCAAAAATTTAGAACTTTACACGGACCTGTTGCCTCAAATAATTGTTCTCAGTGCCATAGACCTCATCAATCAAAGTTAAAAAACTTGCTGGTAGAATCTGGTAAAAAACTCTGTTTTAGCTGCCATGATTCAAAACAAATTTTAGAAAATAAAATACATAAGGATATTAAAAAAACAAGTTGCATTGAATGTCATAACCCACATGGAGGAAATAACAGGATGAGCCTCCAGCCTGGGAGTTGTTACAAATGCCATGAAAATTACAAAAAAGAATACAAATTTCTACATGGCCCTGTAGATTCTGGAAACTGTTTTTTGTGCCACGGAACACACAATACTAAAAAACCAAACCTTTTAATAAATAGCGGTAATAATTTATGCTTGAGCTGTCATAATTCTAAAGATATTATAAAAACTGAATATCATATAGATATTAAAAATAACAAATGTATTAAATGTCACAATCCACACGGAGGGGAAAATGATAAATTTATTTTAAATAAACAATAGGTAGTTTATGAAAAAATTAAGTTTTTTTTATTTTATTTTTTTATTTACAATTTGTAGTTATTCTCAAAATACACGAATAAAAACTACATTTTGGAAACTAACTGCATTGAACGGTGAATTAAATATAAATAGCTTCTTTTGGGATCAAAAAACAACTAGAGGCAATGTAAACGAACGTTTACAAAGTTCGTTTTTATCAGGGGGGTTATTTTTAAATTCTCAAAGCTATTTTTGGCATCCAAATTTTTTATTATTAGACCTAGACGTTGGGTATAGCCCAGAAACAGGACAATATTTATCTTTAGTAAGCCCTGACCGAAATGAAATAAATACACTTAAAAAATTAGATATAAGAGCTTATATATTTAAAAAAAACGCGTTAAATTTAAGTGTATTTACTAATTTACATGAAGGTTATAATAACCGTGAAAACTTAACAAATCTTAAATCAAATTACAGAAACTTCGGAAGTGTATTTTCATATTCTAATAAATATATTCCTATTAAAATCTCTTATAATAAAGGCAAGGGGGAACAGATAGAGTTACAAACAGATAGGAGTTATATAACAGAAAATGAAAATTTAGAACTGAGATCTGAAAAGTCAATTGGTGCTAACGATTTTAATCAAATTGTTTATTCTCACAATAAATACACGTACAATACTACTTTTTCAGTTTCAGGGAACGATTTAGTTAATACCTTAATAAAAAACGATATTGCTATATGGAGTATGAACAATCGTATTTTCTTAGATTCAAAAAAGAACTATAATTTTAATTCTAGAATCTCAAACTATAATCAACAAGGCAATTTTAATTACAAACGATTTGAAATCTCAGAAAATCTCTTATTTAAACTTCCTTATAAATTTAACTATTCAGGCAACTATAACTTTTTTGATATAAAAGGAGGCATTCAAAATTCAAAACAACACGATATAAGAAGTACACTATCTCACCAATTGTACAAAAGTCTAAGAACAAATATATCTTTTGAATATAACAATGTTAATGACAAACGATATAAAGAGACAATAAACAGAAAAGGTGCAAATATTAATTATATAAAAAAAATACCTTTTAAAGGTACACTATCTCTAAATTATTCTATTAATACAAGCCAACAAGACAGAATAAGTGATGACCTACTTTTAGCTATTGAAAGAGAAGAACAAACAGTATCTGACAATCAAATAGTATTATTAAAAAATCAAAATATTAATGCCTCAACAGTTGAAGTAAATGATGCTTCAGGCACTATTACCTATAGATTAAATTTTGATTATTTATTAATTAAAAGAAATGAGCTCTTAGAAATCCAACGTATCCCAGGAGGTCAAATAGCAAATAACGAAATTGTTTATATTAATTATATAGCTATACAACCTAGTTCATATAAATACATGGCTGTTACTAACTACTTTAATGCAAATATTTCTTTATTTAGAAATAAGATAGAATTTTATTACAAAACGGCTAAACAAGACTTTATTAACCCTGTTAACATAGCATTTTTTACATTAGATTATTTTAATCAAAATGTATATGGAAGCCGTTTTAATTTTAATTTTATTAGTGGAGGTATTGAACAAGATAATTATAAAAGTACTATTATACCATATAGACTTACAAGGTACTATTTGATTTTACAAGGCAACATAAAAGAAAAATTATTTTTCACATTTAATGGAGATGTACGAGATTATCAAATGATTGTTGAAGAAGGAATTAAACAAAAATACTCTAATATTTCAGGAAATATTTCCTACAATATCAATCCAAAAACAAAACTCAACATTGAAGGCAGTTTTATTAAACAAGAAGGCGAAGGAGTTGACCTAAATTTATTAACCGCAAGGTTAAAATTAACAACTCATATTCGTCAATTATTTTTATCAACTGGAGTTGAATTATATAAAAGCCAATTGTTTAATGAAAAAATGGATTTTAAAAGATTTACAATCCGCTTATCAAGAAAATTTTAAAATATCAATAAAAACTAATCCAAATGAAAATCTCTAAAAAACAATCAATCAAAAATTTAAACTTTAATTTTATAAAGTTTTCTGGAATGATTTTACTTACTTGCTTACTTTTAACGCAGGTAAATGTTTTAGGTCAAACTAAAATAGGTAAAAAAACATGTATTGAATGTCACAAAGGTACCGTTAAAAAAGATATCTTACATGGACCAACAGCAACTAATTGTACTGTTTGCCATGTGCCAAATGGGAAAAAACATCCTTTAGAAAATGTAGTAGGATTTAAATTTCTTGAAGAAGGTGCCAACCTTTGTTATTCCTGTCACGAAGAAACAAAAGTAGAATTCAAAAAAAAATACATTCATAAGCCAGTTAAAAATGGAAAATGTACTGAATGTCATGAAGTACACAGCTCAAACAATAAAAACTTTATACTTGAACAATCTCCAGATTTGTGTTTTACCTGTCATGATGATTTTAAAAAAGCAGAGGAAACATCAATAAGTGTACATAAACCATCCTTTGATGGTAAGTCCTGTTTGATTTGCCATACACCTCATGCTTCAAACCAAAAAAGATTATTAGTTGAAAATAGTAAACAGCTGTGTCTAAATTGTCACAACAAAACTATTAAAGAAAATAATCATGAAATTGCAAACATCGGTAAGCAGCTAGATGAGAGTAGCCACATACATAAAGCCTTAAAAAAACGATGTACTTCATGCCATAACCCTCATTTTTCAAATAAAAATAAACAATTATTAAAAGAAACGTATCCTCTAGGAAATTACGCCAAAGGATTAGAAGATAATTACACACTTTGTTTCAATTGCCATGACACTGACTTATTAAATTTAAAAAATACTACTACTGCTACTGAATTTAGAGATGGAGATCGTAATTTACATTATCTTCACTTAAATAAAGAAAAAGGTAGAACATGTATAGATTGTCATGATGCTCATTCTGCAAATAACACCAAGTTAATTGCAAAAACCATAAAATTTGGACACTGGAATATGCCTTTAAAATTTACTGCAAATAAAAATGGAGGAACATGTACTGGATGCCATAAAGCATTAACCTATAAAAGAAATAAATAATGTAAAAATTTAGTCTTATGAAATATCAATCTAATATCAAAAAAATAATACTTAAAAATATTCTTATACTGTTATTATTATTTATGAATGCAACATACAGTCAAGGATTAAAATCCAGCCACCATGATTTTAGCGGTGCATCATGGAGCGGAAATAACTATTGTAAACCTTGTCATACACCACATAATGCTAACATGAATGAGCCTAACTCTCCTTTATGGAATCATCAATTAACAAATGCTGTATTTGAAATGTACTCAAGCCCAACTATAGATGGTGTATCTGGGCAACCCACAGGAAATACAAAACTTTGTCTTTCCTGTCATGATGGAACTGTTGCCATAGATAACCATAGTGGAAATACAAATGGAACAATATTTACAAGTTTTGGAAATTTAACATCTGATTTAAGAAATGATCACCCCATTTCTATAACCTACGATACAGCACTTGCTTTGGCTGATGGAGGATTGTATGATCCAAGTACAACACTTTCAGGACTTGGAGGTACAATTGAAGATGATTTATTAGAAAATAATAAATTAGAATGTACCTCGTGCCACGATGTACATATTTCAAGAAACACACAAGGATGTACAGGATGTCATAATATGCAAGGGAGTAATGGTATTGTGACTAAAACTCTATCGCTGTGGAAATCTAATGACGGTAGTGCTCTATGTTTTACCTGTCATAAAAAGTAAACTTAATTCTATTCAAAAATATTTCATAAAAAAAGAGGTGCTTTTTATTAAAATTAGCACCTCTTTTTTTATAACAAACTTCTGGAATATTTTTTTCAAGTGTTTAAAACATTTAATCAATCAATACAGCATTTTCAATAATTAATTTATAAAAATAGCCATAACCAAAATCTTTATCTAACGAAACTAATCCTTCTAACGTAACTATATCACCAACATTAACATTAGCATTTGATGTAATTGTAATATCAAAATTACCATTATTATCTGTTCCATCTTGCAGGTGTATCCAATTTTTACTCATAACTTGAGCGTTAAATTTGGTAACTTTACCCCTAATTTTAACTCTTTTCCCTTGATAACGTTTTTTATTTTTAAATAGTTCGGAGATTGTAACGCCTCCTTCAATAGGCTTTATATTAATAGGTAATTCATTATCTAAATCTATTCCTTTTACTTTAGTGTGTTCAAACGATACATTATCTTTCCCTGTAGGGTTTTTACTAATTGCTCCCAAAAAAACAACAGATTTAAAAGTTCTTTTTAGTTCTTTACTTTCAAAATTTGGCATTTTCATACCTCCCTTGTAAAAATAAATATCTCCTTTGTTTGCCATAATACTAGGTACAGCTAACCATTTTTCATCATTATCTTCTTTTACACGTAAATAGGTATAAGAATTTACCTGAAGTACTTCAACAACTTCAACTTTATGCACAGTAGATTTAGATTGCTGGCTATAAGTATCTACTGAAAAAGTTATTATTAAAACTATGGTCAAAAATATCTTTAATACTCTCATCTTTCTATTTTAAACTATTTATTTTACCAATGTAGCATTCTCTACAATTAATTCATAAAAGTAACCATATCCAAAATCTTTATTTAAAGAAACTTTCCCTTCAATAACAATAACATCTCCAACCTTAGCATCTGCATTTGTAACCAACGTTAAGTCAAATTTTCCATTATAATCTGTTCCATCTTGAATATGAATCCAATTTTTATTCATAATTGCGGGGTTGAATTTTGTAACTTTCCCTTTAATTTTAACTATTTTACCTTCATATTGTTTGGCTTTTTTATACAATTGTTCTATTGTAATTGATCCTCCAATAGGTTTAATTTTAATTTCTTTCTTTTCTAATTTTGGTTTAGATTTTGAGGATAAATCTATTGTGTTTACGTCAACTGTATTTGTATTAACTTTATTTTGAATTGTATTAACATTTGGATTAGTACTAACTCCTTCAACAAAATAAATTATTGGAAACGTTTTTTTTAATTCCCTACTCTCAAAATTAGGCATTTCCATACCATTTTTAAAATAATAAGTTTTACCTACTTTAGCTTGGAATGAAGGTACAGCAAGCCATTTTTCTTTTCCATCCTCCAACACTCGCATATAGGTATAATCTTTAACTTGTATAACTTCCTGAGCAACAACTTCATGAATACCTGTCTTATTTTTTACTGATTTGTTTTTGTCTGATTTACACGCAGATAATAAGACAATAGATATTACTAGACTTATATAAAATTTCATATTATTCATCTTTTAATTTTTTATTAAATACAGGGTAAATTTATACAAAAAAAAGATTCAAAATCGTGACAATTGTCAATATAAATGAAAAGTTTAAATGTTACTTTTGTTACATTATATAATAACATCAGATAAATTTCGAATCTATGAAAAAACTTATAAATCTAATAATCTCATCAAAAACAACACTTGTACTATTAGTTATTTTTACAATAGCAATTGGTAGTGCCACATTTATTGAAGATAAATACGATACAATAACAGCAAAATTACTTGTTTACAATGCTAAATGGTTTGAGTTTTTGTTATTACTGTTAGTTATAAATTTTATAGGAAGCATAAAAAGATATCACCTATTAAGTAAAGGAAAATTCCCTGAATTTTTATTTCACGCAGCTTTTATTATAATAATTATAGGTGCTGGTGTTACCAGATATATTGGGTTTGAAGGAAGTATGCACATACGCCAAGGAGAATCATCAAATTTTATTTATACTTCAGAAACTTTTTTAACTATAAAAGCTACAGATGATGGCCAAAATTATTCTGTTATTGAGCCAGTAGTTTTGAGTGAATTTATAAGAAATTCATTTGATATAGATATGGATATTAAAAGAAAAGGGCAAGTTGAAGTCAAGTATAAAAATTATATAAAAAATGCACAGGAAATCTATGAAGAAACAGACGGAGAAGGAATTAACCTCATCGAATTAACATTAACTGTTCAAGGGCATAAAGATATTGTACTTATAAAGGATGGTGAATTTAAAGAAACTCATGGGTTTATTATTTCTTATAACAATAACGAGAAAGAAGGTGCTTTAAAAATAACTAGCAATAAAGATAAGTTATATCTTAGCTACCCAGAGGCAATAAAAACAACAAAAATGCCTGAAATGTTGGTTGATGAAATCTCTAAAGATTCTATTGGAGAGCTTAAGTCAAAACAATTATACGAACCTGAAGGCTCTGGTATTAACTTAATTTTGACTAAACATTATAAAAATGCAAAAGTTAAATATGTCTCAGGTGGCGCTGAAAATGATGGCGCTGATGCACTATTAGTAAACATTTCTTTTAATGGGAAAAGTAAAGACGTTACCATATTAGGAGGTCAAGGATATGTTGATAATTATCAAAAAGTTACACTAAATGGTTTAGACTTACAAATGAGTTACGGTATAAAAACCATAAAGTTACCTTTTTCTCTTCTCCTGAATAAGTTTATTCTAGAAAGATATGCTGGCTCTGATAGCCCTTCTTCATACGCAAGTGAGGTAACTCTAATTGATAAAAATAAAGATTTTTCTGAAGACTATAGAATTTATATGAATCATGTGTTAAATTATGGGGGGTTTAGGTTTTTTCAATCATCCTACGATCAAGATGAAAAGGGAACTATTTTATCTGTAAATCATGATTTTTATGGTACTTGGATTTCATATTTTGGCTATTTTGTCCTAACACTTGGATTCATATTGACCCTTCTTAACAAAAACTCAAGATATAGAGATCTTATACATAAAATTAAAAAGAACCGTAAAAAAAGAAAAAAAATAGTTTCATTGTTAATTTTCATCTTCTTATTTGTAACATCTTCATATTCTCAAGAATCTTTAAATCATATTCACGAAGCAAACCCCAATGCAGTAAGTGTTCAACATGCTGAAAAATTAGGTCGCCTTATTGTACAAACCTATGAGGGAAGATTTAAACCCGTGAATACCTTAGCTTATGACGTACTACATAAAATTTCAAGAAAAGATAAGTTTGAAGTGCCTAAATATGGTAAAATGGATGCTATGCAGGTATTTGCTGACTTGCCCGTAAATGCAGAGTTTTGGAAACAACAAAAAATAATTTATGTTCGAGAAAAATCAGTAATGGATATTTTAGGGGTAGATGGTAAAAGGGCTTCTTTTAATGATTTCTTTAACTTAGATGGTTCTTATAAACTTAAAAATGTCGCTGAGACCGCCTTTAGAAAATCTCCTTCTGAACAAAACACTTTTGACAAAGAAATTATTAAAGTAAATGAACGTGTAGAAATCTTTATGATGGCATTTCAAGGAAATTTACTTAAAATATTTCCATTACAAAATTCTTCAAATAATAAATGGATTCAATGGAATGACCCCCTTGCCACTACACCACTAGTAGGTGCAATAAATATGTTAAATGAAGATTTAAATTTAAAAGAACTCAATTACAAGAATTTAATGATGTTATATTTAACAGATGTTTTTAATGCCACAAGATCTGGGGATTACTCTAGGCCAAATAGGATACTAGGCTACTTTAAAAGTATTCAAAAACAAAGTAGTGCTGCAGACTTATTACCTTCTGAATCTAAAATAGCCAAGGAAATTAGTTATAATAAGTCAAAAATATTTATCAACTTAAAAAATATATATGCCTTATTAAGTGTTATCCTACTGGTTCTCGCTTTTATAGATAATTTAAAGTCTAAGAAAAGTAAAATCTTAACTACAACACTGAATGTATTTATTGGAATTTTAGCTATTGCATTTGTATATCACACTTATGGAATGGGGCTAAGATGGTACCTGTCTGGTCATGCTCCTTGGAGCAATGGATATGAAGCATTAATTTTAATTGCCTGGGGTAGTTTATTAGCTGGATTTAGTTTTGTGCGTTACTCTAAAATTACACTAGCTGCAACAGCTTTATTAGCATTTTTCACCTTGATGACTGCCAGTCACAGTAGTTACGACCCTCAATTAACAAATTTACAGCCAGTACTTAAATCATATTGGCTAATCATTCATGTTGCCACCCTTACCATTAGTTATGGGTTTTTAGGACTTGCTTTCATTTTAGGATTAATGAATTTAACACTCTATTTATTTAAAAATTTAAAAAATTATAAGAAAATTGATTTAATAATTGCTGAACTAACCCATATAAATGAAATGAACATAACAGTTGGTCTTTTTTTAGCAACAGTTGGAACTTTCCTTGGGGGAATTTGGGCTAATGAGTCTTGGGGTAGATATTGGGGGTGGGATGCCAAAGAAACTTGGGCTTTAGTAATTGTGATAACCTACTCAATTATTTTACATTTTAGATTAGTACCAAAAATGAAGAGCTTATATATTTTTAACGTAGGTGCCGTTGTTAGTTTTGCAAGTGTGCTTATGACGTTTTTTGGTGTAAATTATTACTTATCTAAAGGAATGCATAGTTACGCAAGTGGTGATACTCCTGTATTCCCTGTATGGGCTTGGATTGTTATAATTTCTATTTTAACTCTGATTGTTGCAGCTGGATTTAAAAATAATTTAAATAAAAATTCTAAAATTTAGTTTAAACAATTAATTTATGAATTAACATTTATTTTACTAATGAATTTATTAATAGATAAAAAAAATAATGTCTTATATTATAGTTATCTTTTGAAAACATTGTGAAAAATACGATGCTTAAAACTTATAAAATACCATCAAATTATACTATTATCCAAGTTGACAAATTTTTATGAGCTAATTAACCTTGAAATGATACTTTTTTCCAAGGAGGCATTAACCATAATAAAAAAGCTAAAATTAACAGTGGTAAAATTAACCAAACAGCTGCCATAAAATAACCTTCCAATCCCGAGTAAACAGCATTAAATGAGGTGAACCCGCTTAAACTTTTTGAAAATAATTGTCCTCCAATAACAACATTCCATCGCATAAAGAAAATTCCTATTAACACCATAATACCAACTAAAAAGTAACAAGTTTTTCTAATTTTTTCAGAAGGTTTATATATTTGAAAAAAACCTATAGTAAACAGAGGTATTATTGTACCAAGTAGAACTTGCATATAAATTAAAGTAATATTTAATTTACCCCCAACCAGTACTTTAATAATATCAAAGGATTCTTCTGCCTCATATATACGATGAACTTGGTCTAATGATTCAAGCGTAAAATCAATAATTAAAATATAGAGTAAATATCTAGCAATGGTATCTAAAACAGGCATTTCAATTTTAACTTTTCGTACCCAACTTACCACCATATAAATAACCATTACCAAGGCTATTCCTGAGACCATTGCCGAAAAAAGAAATATTACTGGCATTAACACTGATGACCACCACGGATTGGCTTTAATTGACCCAAAAATAAAACCTACATAGCCATGCAATAAAAATGCTGAAGGTATACCTAAAACAGTGATAAAATAACCTAATTTATCATCTAATTTTGCTGATTTTTCATCAGTATCATTAATCCCAAGTGTTATTATTTTGTAAAAATATTTTTTAAATCCAGTACTCTTTTTTGACCAAATAACAAAATCTAAACGGTAATCAAACCAAATTTCTAACAGTAAAACCACCATCAAATACCATAAATAAACAAAACCAAAAATAGCCATGGCGGAAGTAGGATTAGGAGTCATAAATATTTCATACGACCTTAAAGGATGTTGTAAATGGCTTACTAACGGTAATGTTGCAACTAATAAAAACGCTAATGCGGTTAGCAATGCCAAACCGTAAGTAGGTTTCAATACTTTAACATTAAAAACACGTTCTAAAGAAGCTAAAATAAAAGCTCCCGCTACTAATCCCGTAATATAAGGATACAAAACAATCATTAAACCCCAATGTAAATCTATTTCATTTGGGTAAATATACCCATCTACATGAGATAGTGCCTGATATAAATGTTGAAAATGCTCTTCCATAATTATTTAACTTCTGAACTTAGCCCGTTATAAAACACTTTTGGATGTGTATTTAAATGAGGTTTTAATACTTCCGTTTGTTTTTTTTGTAAAAATTTAACCAAATTACTTTTTCTGTCTCTTAAATTTCCAAATATACGTGCATTTGTTGGGCAAACTTCAACGCAGGCAGGTTTCAAACCTTTGGTAATTCTATGGTAGCAGAAAGTGCATTTATCTGCTACTTTTGTAACTGGATTCATAAAACGAGCACCGTAAGGACAAGCCTGAATACAATAACTACATCCAATACAATACGTTGCATCAACCAAAACCACACCATCAGGACTTATAAAAGTAGCACCAACAGGGCAAGCTTGTACACATGGAGCATTGGTACAGTGATTACATAATTTTGGCACCATAAACGATTTAAAAATATCTTTATCTGGAACAGACTGTTTTAATCCACCAATACCTCCATTTGGAGATTCAATTTTAACTTTACCGTTATTTTTAACGGTATATTGTTCAACCCAAGTTCTAAAATAAAAAGGTTCTTTTGGAACATTATTTTCTACTTTACATGCTTCGGCACATTTACCACAACCAATACAAGTTTCTATATCAACACCCATACCCCATAAAGTATCATTCGCTTTATCTTCTTTAACTGCACCTTCTTTATTTTGTGCAATCAATTCAAAAGGCTTTAACAATGAGTACAATAACGTTCCGCCTAATAAAGCAACAGATGATTTGAAAAATTTCCTTCTATTTTCTTTTATTTTTTCAGTTCCCATGGTGCGTGTGAATTATGACAATCAATACAATTTTGTTTTTCATAATGATCTTTAAAATCTAATTGTGGAGGCCCTTTTTTTAAACGACCTGCATTAATAGCATGACATTGACCACAAAATTCGTTACTTCCTTCAACTTTAGGAGGGTTTGTTTTACAAGCATCAGTTGCTAGTATTTTTGGAATATGACAACTTTCACAGGAAACTGCATCATGCAAATCTGAGTATTTTAAATCATAAATGTCTTGATGACAGGTAATGCATTCTTTTTCACCCTTATACTGTAATGGAATCAATTTTGCATCATTAATAGCATTGGCGCGATAATGTCCATATTTACCGAATGAATCAGGTTTTAAATACTGCTGGATTAAAATAAAAACACCTACAAATACAACAAATGTGGAGAATAAACGAAAAATTACTTTTGGCATATGGTTTTAGATTTTTAAACTAAAAAAGTTAAATATCATTAATTGTATTGCTTGATATAGTTATTTAATTTTCTTTTTAACTTTACGGTTCCATATTGCATTGATACTTAAAGCTGGAATAATAGCAAAAAGAATTCCTATAAAGGCTGGAGTAACTTTTCCGTTCATAGCTTCTATATAGATAAAAGCAACAAATAAAACTATCGAAATCAAAATAATTAAAAATGTTGAAATAGTCTTTAGGTTTTTTTTATTCATAATAAATTTATTGAAGTAAAAGAACAACTGTAAAAAAGTCTATCAAAACTAAATTACAGCCAAATAGAAAAGGGGGTATAATATTATAGAAAACCTTCATTGTTTCCTATATAACCGTCAATACTTTGTATAAAGTATAAATAATTAATCTTATATTAAAGATTTATTCGAATCCAAATTACTAAAAATAAAAATATTTTATATGATATTTGTCACATTTACAGATATTTACAAGAAAATAAAAAATAATAACATAAAAAGTAATTATTTTAGATGTAAAATTCTATCTCACTTTTTTTTAAAATAATTTTATAAATAATGCCATCTTACATAAGATTATTTGGGTAGTTAAGCTATTTTTTGTAGAATTATTGTAATAACATTTCAGTTATTAAAGGCCTTTTTTAATTGAAATAAAAATGGCATATGAAGTTTCAACCTAATTTAAAATTGTATGCTATTTAGTAATTATTTCTCTCTCATTCATGCTTAAATGCTCATTGAAAGATATTCAGATTTAAATAAGACATCATTATTAGCACATTAATTACGATTTTAAACTTAGTTACTTTCATAAAATCTAAAAAACCCAAACGAGCAAACTCGTTTGGGTTTTTAATTTCATTTAATATAAACTGATTTAAATGGTCATTGAAAAAATACGAGTATCTGGTTTATTTTCAACCAAACGTAAATCAAAAGCCATACAAATATTTCTAACAAATTTTCTTCCTTCTTCTTTTACAACCACTTTTTCATTGGTAACTTCAACTAAATTATCCGCAATAATTTCTTGCAACCTTTCTACAATTCCTTCTTTTTGAGATTCACTTAAACCAACATTCCAAGTTGTTTCTAAATTGCACATTAGATTTAAAATATGCGTTCTAATAACCAAATCCGTTTCTGTTAATAAATGTCCTCTAAAAATAGGTAATTCTCCTTTATTAACACGGTCAGTATAATCATCAATATCTTTTTCATTTTGAGCAAATGCATACCAGGAATCGCTAATAGATGACATCCCTAAACCAATCATTAGTTCTGTTTTACCCGCAGTATAACCCATAAAATTACGATGTAATTTTTTAGATTCCATAGCTTTATATAATGAATCGGTTGGTAGTGCAAAATGATCCATTCCAACTTCTACATAACCATTATCAAAAAATAATTGTTTTCCTAATTCATACAAATAGCGTTTTTCTGAATCATGAGGTAAATCGGTATCTTCAAATCCTCGTTGTCCTACTCCTTTTATCCAAGGAACATGTGCATAACTATAATAGGCAATTCTATCTGGCTTTAGAGCAATAGTATTTTTTATGGTATTTCTAATACTTTCTTCTGTTTGAAAAGGTAATCCAAAAATTAAATCATGACTAATAGATTCGTAACCAATTTCTCTTGACCAGTCATTAACAAGTTTTACTTGTTCAAAGCTTTGAACTCTGTGAATTGCTTTTTGAACTTTAGAATCATAATCCTGAATTCCAAAACTATTACGTCTTGAACCTAAATTAAAAAGTGTTTGTAATTGTTCTTTTGTGGTGTGATTTGGATGACCTTCATAACTAAAATCAAAAACCTCAAATTTATCAGATCTTTTAAAAATTCCATCAATTAGTTTTTTTAAATTTTCAGATGAAAAAAAAGTAGGAGTGCCTCCACCTAAATGGATTTCTCTAATTTTTGGTCTTTCCACTAAAAGATTACAATATAAATTCCATTCTTTTAAAACAGTTTCTATATAAGGTTGTTCTACTTCATGCCGAGTAGTAATTTTTTTATGGCAAGCACAAAACGTACATAAACTCTCACAAAATGGAAGATGAATATACAAACTTATGCCTTCTTTATCATTACTTTCAATAAAAGATTTTTTTACAGAATTTTTCCAATCTTTTGAAGCAATTCCTTCTTTATCCCAAAAAGGAACAGTTGGATAACTTGTATATCTTGGTCCTGGAATATTATATTTTTGAATTAAGTTTTTCATTTTTCAAGTATTTAGTATTAAGATTTTATAATTGAGAACTTATGAATAAAAACTTAAATAAATTTTATTTTAATAATTCTCATTACTCAATACTCAAATCTATTAATCTAATTTTTATATTCTTGAACAGCTTCAATAAACGCCTTTGCATTGTCTAATGGAGTATATGGTAAAATTCCGTGCCCTAGATTTACAATGTATTTATCTTTTCCAAAATCATCAATCATTTTAGTGACTAACTTTTTAATTTCTTTTGGAGGAGATAATAATCGGGTAGGATCTAAATTACCTTGTAAAGTAATCTTATTTCCTGTTAATTTTCTTGCCATTTTAGGAGTAATTGTCCAATCTACTCCTAAAGCTGAGACATTTGAATTTGCCATTTTTTCTAGAGCAAACCAACATCCTTTTCCAAAAGCTATTACTGGAGCATCATCTTTTAATGCTTCAATAATCTGATTGATATATTTCCAAGAAAACTCTTGATAATCTACAGGAGATAACATTCCTCCCCAAGAATCAAATATTTGAACTGCATCAACTCCTGCTTTTACTTTCTCTTTTAAATAAGCAATAGTTGTATCGGTTATTTTTTGTAATAATGTATGTGCTGCAATAGGTTGAGTAAAACAAAATTCTTTCGCTTTATCAAAAGTTTTAGAGCCTTGCCCTTGCACACAGTAACATAAAATAGTCCAAGGTGAACCTGCAAAACCAATTAGAGGAACTTCATTATTTAATTTTTCTTTGGATAATTTAATAGCATCCATTACATAACCTAAAGTTTCATTTATTTCTGGAACAATTACAGCATCAACATCTTTTTGAGAGCGAATAGGTTTTTCTAACCAAGGACCAATATTAGGCTTCATCTCAAAATTTATGTTCATAGCCTGTGGAACTACCAAAATATCCGAGAATATTATGGCGGCATCCATTTTAAATCTTCGATAAGGTTGTACCGTTATTTCAGAGGCTAATTCGGGAGTTCTACAACGCGTAAAAAAATCATATTTCTCTCTTAAATCTCTAAATTCAGGTAAAAACCTTCCTGCCTGACGCATCATCCATACTGGTGGGCGACTTACCGTTTCACCTTTTAAGGCTTTTAAAAATAAATCGTTTTTTATTATCATTATTGTATCTAGTATTTTGTATTTAGTATCAAGTATTTTATTTAATGTTACTTTTTATTTAAATGTTTCTGAAAATTTACTAACATTTTTTGAATCCTACTTAATTTTAAAATTAATTCTTTAAACTTTTTACCGTTAATAAAACCTAACTCATTAGCAATTAGAAGTTGAGTCTCTAATTCAAAAGAAGAACCAATTGCAATGGCTATAAATCTTGAAAAATCTTTATCGGTATTTCTACCTGCTCCTTCTGCAATATTTGAAGGAATTGATATTACTGCTCTTTTAATTTGAGATGAAATTCCATATATTTCAGTTGAAGGAAAATTAAAAGTAATTTTATAGATTAATACACTAAAGTCTTTCGCCTCTTTCCAAATATTTAGTTCTTTAAAATTATGCATACCTTTTTCTTGTTACAAGATACCTGCTACCAATTAATCTTTTTAATTTTTATCAGCAACTGCTTTCATTGCTATTTGTATGGCCGATCTTACTTTATAAATATCTCTTTTGCTCATTGCGGTACTTAAAAACCAAGCTTCAAATTGTGACGGAGGTAAAAACACACCATGTTCAATCATTTTCCAAAAAAATGTTTTAAATTTTTTAGTATTACTTGTTTGAGCCGATTTAAAATCCACCACCTTTTCACTAGTAAAAAATGCATTTAACATAGAGCCAAATCGGTTAACTTGAATGTCAATTCCGTTTCCTTTAGCAGCAGCTTTTAACTCTCGTTCTAAAAAAGCCGCCGTTTTATTGAAAGCATCATAAGGATTTTGTTTTTTTAGTTCTTTTAAAGTGGCTATTCCACTTGCCATTGCAATTGGATTACCAGATAAAGTTCCTGCTTGATACATATCACCTAATGGTGAAACCATTTCCATAATTTCATCTCTTGCTCCATAAGCTCCCACAGGAAAACCTCCACCAACAACTTTACCTAGACAGGTAATATCGGCTTCAATACCCAATAATTCTTGAGCACCACCAAATTGTGATCTAAAACCAGTCATTACTTCATCAATAATTAATAAAATTCCACTAGCTTTTGTCAGTTCTTTTAATTCTTTAATAAATTGTTTGTTTGGTAAAACAACTCCCATATTACCCGCAATAGGCTCAATAATTATAGCAGCTACATCATCCTTTCTTAAATGTTGTTCTACAGAATCAATATTATTATATTCTGCAATTAAGGTATTTTTAACCGCATCATTTGGTACCCCTTTACTTCCTGGAATACTTAACGTTGCTAAACCAGAACCCGCAGCTACCAGCAAAGCATCAGAATGTCCGTGGTAACAACCTGCAAATTTTATAATTTTATCTTTCCCTGTAAAAGCTCGTGCCAAACGAATTGCACTTAAAACAGCCTCGGTACCTGAGTTTACAAACCTAACTTTATCCATTCCAGGAAAAGCTTCGCAAACCATTTCAGCTAAAATAATTTCACCTTTGGTTGAAGCTCCGAAAGTATAGCCGTTTTTTAAATATTTTTTAATCGTTTTTTCTACGTAGTAATTTCTATGCCCTAAAATCATTGGACCATAAGATAATACCATATCTACATATTCATTATCATCAACATCATATATTTTACTTCCTTTTGCGTGGTCAATAAATAACGGAATTCCTCCAACAGATTTAAAAGCTCTAACCGGAGAATTTACTGCTCCAACTAAATGTCTTTTACCTCTAGTGTATAATTCAAGCGACTTTTCTAATTTCATTTTTTAGTTTTTTTATTTAGATCTCCTTTTAATTCAATTAAAAAGAATCAAAATTACTTCTATTTTCTACTTAAAACTTTAGCAACATCTTTTGCAAAGTAAGTTATAATGATGTCGGCTCCTGCCCTTTTCATAGAAAGTAAACTTTCCATCATTACTCGTTCTTCATCAATCCAACCTTTTTGAGCCGCAGCTTTAACCATTGCATATTCTCCACTTACATTATAAGTTGCCACTGGCCGATCAAAATTATTTTTTACATCTCTAATAATATCTAAATAAGATAATGCTGGTTTTACCATTAAAATATCTGCACCTTCTTGGTCATCAAAAGTAGCTTCTCGCAATGCTTCATCTCTATTTGCGGGATCCATTTGATACGTTCTTCTATCTCCAAATGTTGGAGCAGAATCTGCTGCATCTCTAAATGGACCGTAAAATGCGGATGAATACTTTACTGCGTATGACATAATTGGTAAATTAGGAAAACCTGTATTATCTAAAGCTTCACGAATGGTTTGTACCATACCATCCATCATTCCTGACGGAGCAACCATATCAACGCCAGCTTTTGCATGAGAAATAACTTGTTTTGCTATATTTGGTAAAGTTGCATCATTATCAACATCATTATCATGTATAATTCCGCAATGTCCGTGACTGGTATATTCACAAAAACAAACATCGGTAATTACATATAAACTTGGATAATTCTTTTTAATAAAACGAACTGCTTGTTGCATTATTCCATTATCATTCCAAGTTTCTGAACCTTCTTCATCTTTTTCAGTTGGAATACCAAATAATAAAACTGCTGGTATATTTAAGGCAACAACCTCATCTAATTCTTTGGAAACTTTATCTAAAGACCATCTTTTTATTCCTGGCATAGAAACTATTTCAGTTTCAATATTTTCTCCTTCTTCTATAAATAATGGATAAATTAAATCATCTATAGAAAGTTTATTTTCTCTAACTAATCGACGAATATTTTCTGTTTTACGTAAGCGCCTTGTTCTAAACATGATTTATAATTTTATGATTTTTTAAAATAATTATTTACCAATTTTAATACTCCTTCTACCGTGAAAATTGATGAAACTTCTACACTATTAAAATGTTTTTTCGCTTCGTTGGCAGTAGTTTCTCCAATACAAAAAGCAATTTTGGAATCTGCTGTATTTTTTTGCAAATAACTTTGAATTGCTGAAGGACTATAAAATAAAATCCCTCTGTATTTATCTTCAACTATTTTTGGCGTTAGTAGTGTTTGATAACACACTATCTCATTAACTTCAATATTATTTTTACTTAAAATAGTTGGTAAATCTTCTCTTCGTTTGTTTCCACAAAAAAAGGTTACTTCTTTTACTTTTAAATTTTTAGTTAAATAATTAGCAAGTTTTTCAGCAGAATTTTCAGCGTGTAAAACCTTACCTACCTTCTTTTCAATCAAACGTTTCGTTCTTCGTCCAACACAATAAATATTTTTAAAATTTAATTCAACTCTTGAAAAATTGTGCAATAAAGCTTCAACTGCATTTTGGCTGGTAATTATTACATTTTCAATAGGCTTTTTTATAACTATTTTTTTTAATCGATTATTTCTAATCGTGATAAAATCGCTCATCGAAATTCCAATATTAGAACTTAGTTCTTTTGTTTGCTCTACAGATAAAGTTTTAGTTGAAAAAATCTGAATTTCTTTTTCTAATGCTTCCATCTGACGCATCAATTTTTTACCGCCTCGTTCTAAAACATAATTAGCAGCGTACTCGCCTAAATCACTAACATTATTTGCTTCAACTTCTTTAAAGAATTCAATTTTATTTTCTCCGTCCGGACTAAATAAAACGCCTTTAAATTTAATCATATCATCCCGTAAAACAGCCAAAGCTCCAATTGGAGCAGTACAACCACCTTCCAGAACTTCTAAAAACCGACGTTCAATAGTAACACATTTTTCAGTTTCTTCATCATTAATTTCTTTTAAAATATCAAGAATTTCTTCATTTTTTTCTAAAGCCGCAATCATTACTACTCCTTGTGCTGGTGCTGGAACCATCCAATCTAATTTCATATGATTTTCAGGTAAAATATTTAAGCGTCTTAATCCTGCAGCAGCAAATATTGCTCCATCCCATTTATTTTCAGCTAACTTTTTTAAACGTGTATTTACATTACCTCGTAAACCTGTAATGGTATGATTTGGATAACGATGTAACCATTGTGCTTTTCTGCGCAAGCTTCCTGTGGCAATAAGTGCAGTAGGATTTGCAAAGAAATTTTCATCCTTTTTTAGCACCAAAATATCGTTAAAATTACCTCTTTTTAAAACTGCCGCTTGTACAATGCCTTCTGGCAACTTGGTAGGAACATCTTTAAATGAATTAACCGATATATCAATTTTATCATTTAATAATGCCGTATCTAAATTTTTAGTAAAAACGCCAACAATTCCCAATTCATATAATGGTTTGTCTAAAACCATATCACCAATAGAATCAATTTTAATTATTTCTGTTTTATGTCCAAAATGTTCTAATTGTTGTGCAACAGTGTTGGCTTGCCACATTGCTAGTTGACTGGAACGAGTTCCAATTCTAATTATTTTCATGTATACTTAATTCATTTATGTGAAACATTTTACTTATAACTTCAATACTTTGATCTACGGAAGTATTTTCATCTTTTAAATGTTTTATAAATTGTGTAGTTATTTTTTGAATCATACGTGAAGTAATTAATTCGGCATGTTCAATATTAAACTCTTTTATTTTTCTAGAATGAAAATCAATTTCATTATGCTGAATTATTTTAAGCGATTCTTTTAA
>VAPM010441457.1_pt1 | contig 26540 bp, 31 predicted proteins | sample 3395091 | NCBI WGS metagenome assembly VAPM01 (sample SAMN08290445, study PRJNA428436) | hydrothermal vent metagenome | isolation source: Deep-sea hydrothermal vent chimney 3 | place: Pacific Ocean: Juan De Fuca Ridge
CATGGCCTCGTCGATGTCGGCGGGGCCCAGCTCGGCGCAGGCGCCCAGCTAGGTCTGCATGGTCCGCTGGGCGTCCGGGGTAACGTGAATCATGCACCGTGCGGTGGCGGCGCCGGTAGTCGCCGGCGCCGTTTCAAAGGCCACGCCCAGCGCCTTGATGTCGTGGCCGAACACCTGGCCCAGCTGGTCGTCCCTGACCTTGCCGATATAGGCCCCGGTACCGCCCAGGGAAGCCAGCGCCGCGATGGTGTTGCCCGCCGAACCGCCGGAACATTCGATGCCGGGACCCATGCGGTCGTAGACCAGCGCCGCCGTCGCCTCGTCGATCAGGGTCATCGAACCCTTGACGATTTCCAGTTCGTTGATGAACTGATCGTCGGCGTGGGCCAGAACATCGACGATGGCGTTGCCCATGGCGAGGACATCGTAGCTGGGGTCGTTGGTCATGCGTGGGGCTCCGGTAGCGGCCAGTGGCCTGGGGGAAAATCCGCCGCAGTATAGGCAGAAAGCGCCGGCGGGCAAGGGGGTGCTGAATTTCCATCCGTACGACCCGACGAGACCCTTGCCCGGCGACCGTGAAGCGGGATACTTTGCCCCGGTGATCAAAGCCTTTATCAAAGCGCTGGACCAAATTTCCGACCGCAAGGCCCGCCGGGTGATCTGGCTGGCCGGCGCCGCCGCCGTGGCCGTGTTTATCGTGCTGTGGCTGGCCGTCGGTTATTTGCTGGCCAATACTTCCCTGTTCGCCATCGGCTGGCTGGAAACCGCCATTGATGTGCTGGGCGGGCTGGCCACCGGCGTCGTCACCTGGCTGCTGTTTCCGGCCGTCGTCAGCGCCCTGATCGGGTTGTTTCTGGACGATATCGCCCAGGCCGTCGAGGACCGCCACTATCCGGCCCTGGCCGCCGCCGCCGGCCTGCCGGTCGTGCAGTCGGTGCTGATGTCGCTGCGATTCTTCGGTCTGATGCTGGCGCTTAACCTGTTGATGCTGCCTTTTCTGTTAACCGGGCCGCTTTTCCCTTTTGTTTTCTATTCCGTGAACGGCTATCTTCTAGGTCGGGAATATTTCGAGCTGGTCGCCTTGCGGCGATTAGGCCCGGCGGAAGCCAGAGACCTGCGGAAACGAAATGGCCTGAAGCTGTTTTTTGTCGGCGTCGTCATCGCCTTCCTGCTGACGGTGCCGGTGGTTAACTTGCTGGCGCCGGTCATTGCCACCGGGGTCATGGTGCATCTGTTCGAGGACTTTCGCGGCAGGCAAAATATTCAGGATTAGAACGAGGGAAATATCATGTTCCGGCGCAATAAGGATGAAAACGGCTCGCAAGCGGAGCCCGGCAAGAACGATGGCGGTGCGCCGCCGTTGAAGCCGTTTTCGAAGAACGCCAGCCACATCCCATCGAAACCGCCGAACAAGGCCCCGGCGGTCGGTTCGGTGTCTCTCCAGCGCCCCAAGGAAAGCCTGGCCCCGCCCGGACGACCCGACCCGACCCGCCACGGCGAAGTGGACAGCAAGAAACTGATTGTCGGCCGGGATATTTGCCTGAACGGGGAAATCACTTCGTGCGAGCGGCTGATCGTCGAGGGGCGTATCGAAGTGTCGCTATCGGACGCCCGCTTCATCAATGTCGCGCCGACCGGTTTTTTCAAGGGCAACGCCGACGTCAGGGAAGCCGATATCAGCGGCCGCTTCGAAGGCGAATTGATCGCCTCGGAACGCCTGACGGTACGCACCGGCGGCCGCATCAGCGGCTCGGTGCGTTACGGCTCGATTGTCATCGAGCCCGGCGGCGAAGTTACCGGCGATATGCAGCCGCTGGACGCCGCGGGATCGAAAAACCGAAACGAGACGGGCTGAGTGAACCGCTTCGCCCTGCTTTTGGTGCTTCTGTTACCGGCGGCCTGCGCGGCCCCCGGCACGCCGGGACCGACGCCCGTGCAAGCGGTCGTGACGGTCACCGAACCAGAGCCCCAGGCCGTGACGGTCGCCGAGCCGGAAAAGGAACAGGCGGCCCCGGCCCCGGCGCCGCCCGACATCGACCTGCTGCCGCCCGCCCGCGCGGGATTGCCGACCGCGAATTCCCTGCAACCGGAACGCCTGATCGGCCTGCTGGACAGCGAACTGGAGCGGGTCCTGGGAATACCGGATTTCAGGCGCAAGGACCCGCCGGCGCAAATTTGGCAATACCGCAATCAATCCTGCCTGTTCGATGTGTTCCTGTTTCAGGACAAGGCCCGTTCGAACGCCTACGCGGTCACCTATATCGAGGCGCGCGGCCTGGATGTAAACCGGGTCTCGGACCGGGACTGCTTCCTGAGCGTGTTGAAGGAACGTAAGCAGGGCTAGGCGCCCTAGGCGGTCATTTTGCCCTTGTAGGCGCACCAGTCGCGGACGATACACCGCCAGCATTCCGGCTTGCGCGCCTTGCAGACATACCGCCCGTGCAAAATCAGCCAGTGGTGGGCGTCGGCCATCCATTTTTCGGGTGTCCGGCGCAGTAATTTTTTCTCGACTTCCAGCGGCGTTTTACCGGTCGCCAGGCCGGTCCGGTTGGATACCCGGAAGATGTGGGTGTCGACCGCGATGGTCGGCTCGCCGAAGGCAATATTCAGGACCACGTTGGCGGTTTTGCGGCCCACTCCGGGCAGGGCTTCCAGGCTGGCCCGGTCGTCGGGCACCTTGCCATCGTGCCTTTCGATCAGTTGCCGGCTAAGATTTATGACGTTTTTGGCCTTGGTGTTGAACAGGCCGATGGTCTTGATGTAGTCGCGCAGCCCGGCCTCGCCCAGTTCGACCATGGCCGCGGGCGTTTTTATTTTCCTGAACAGCGGCCCGGTCGCCTTGTTGACGCTGACATCGGTGGCCTGGGCCGACAGCACCACGGCGACCAGCAGGGTGTAGTCGTTGATCCAGTCCAGTTCGCCCCGGGGTTCGGGGTTGTCGTCGGCCAGCGCCTGATAGAATTTTTCGATATCGGATTTTTTCATGAGAAACCCAGTACGTCGCCCATGCCGTACAGCCCCGGCGGTTGCGACGAGCTCCAGATGGCGGCGTGCAGGGCGCCCTTGACGAAAACCGCGCGCGAAGTCGCCTTGTGGGCCAGTTCCAGGCGTTCGCCATCGGCCGCGAAGATCACCGTGTGATCGCCGATCACGTCGCCGCCGCGCAGCGTCGCGAAACCGATCCGGCCCTTCGTCCTGGCGCCGGTATGGCCGTCGCGGACGCGGTCGAAAACGGCATCCGGATCGACGCCGCGACCGGCCGCCGCTGCCCGGCCCAATGCCAGCGCCGTGCCCGATGGCGCGTCGACCTTGTGGCGATGGTGCATTTCAAGGATTTCGATGTCGTAGTCGTCGCCCAGGATGCCGGCGACCTGTCGGCCAAGGCCGATCAGCAGGTTGACGCCAAGGGAAAAGTTCGCCGCCTGAACGATCGCCGCCGACCGCGAGGCCTTTTCGATGGCCCGTTCGGCGGCGGCCTCAAGGCCGGTGGTGCCTAGCACCATGGCCGTGCCGTATTGCCCGGCCAGTTCGGCGTGACGTTCCGTCGCCGTAGCCACCGTAAAATCGATAACCGCGTCGGCGGCTTCGAACAGGGCGGCGGCATCATCGGTGACGGCGATGCCGGCCGGCTCAAGCCCGGCCAGGGCTCCCAGGTCGGCGCCGATGTGCCGGCCGCCGGCCAGTTCGGTGCCGCCGGCCAGTTCGCAGCCATCGCCCGCCAGCGTCGCGGCCACCAGCATCCGGCCCATGCGCCCGGCGCATCCGACAATTCCGATTTTCATGGCCAAGCCCCCTCTGAATACCGTTCAGGACAGCATACAGCACGAACCACGGCCAGGTGAATCACTCTTTCAAGTCTTCCCAAAGCTCTTTGACCCGGTCAAAGAACCCGTGCGATTGCGGGCTGTGTTTCTTGGCGCTGCTCGATCCTTCGAATTCCTTGAGCAGTTCTTTCTGCTTCTTGGTCAGGTTGACCGGGATTTCGACGGTGATTTGCACGAACATGTCGCCACGGGCGTCGGAGCGCAGGATTCGCATGCCGCGGCCCCTGAGCCGGAATTGCTGGCCCGACTGCGAGCCGGTCGGGATGGCGACGCGGGTCCGCGCGCCTTCCACCGTCGGCACCTCGACCGAACCGCCGAGCGCCGCCGTGGTCATCGGGATCGGCACCTTGCAGTAGATGTTGGCGCCGTCGCGGCGGAACAGGCGATGCGGGCTGACGGACAGGAATATGTACAAATCGCCGGCCGGGGCGCCGCGCAAGCCGGCCTCGCCTTCATTGCTCAGGCGGATTCGAGTGCCGTCCTCGACCCCCGAGGGCACGGTTACCGACAGCGTTTTTTCCTTGTGCAGCCGGCCCTGGCCGGCGCATGTCCGGCACGGTTCCTTGATTACCTTGCCGGCCCCCTGGCACGACGGGCAGGTTCTCTCGACGGTGAAGAATCCGGATTGGCTACGGACCCGACCCTGGCCGCCACAGGTGGCGCAAGCGACCGGCGGCGCGCCGCCGGCGGCGCCCGACCCGGAACAGTCCTCGCAAGGCGCCGAGGTCGGCACCCGAATTGTCGTTTTCTTGCCCTCGAAGGCCTCTTCCAGGGTTATTTCCATGTTGTAGCGCAGGTCCGAACCGCGACCGGAGCCGGCCCTGCCGCCGCCGCCGCCGACATTGGCGCCGAACATTTCCTCGAAGATATCGGCGAAGCCGCCGCCGCCGAAGCCGCCGAAACCGCCGCCGCCCGGTCCGCCGTTATCGAAGGCGGCGTGGCCGAAGCGATCGAAGGCGGCGCGTTTGTCCTCGTCCTTAAGGACTTCGTAGGCCTCGTTGATTTGCTTGAATTTATGTTCCGCCGCCTGGTCGCCGGGATTGCGGTCCGGATGATACTGCATGGCCTGTTTGCGGTAGGCCTTTTTTATCTCGTCGAAACCGGCGTCCCTGCTTACCCCAAGCAGTATGTAATAGTCCTCTTTCGTCATATTCCGTTCTTCGGCCCCACTGCGCCATGAGGCCGCCGCCGCCCGGAATTTCCGGGCCGGCGAGCGGCCTTCATAGTTACCGTTTCAACAGAGAACGATCCCGAACCGCCCGTCCGGGCGTCCGCTCATTAATCGTTCTTTTTGTCTTCGTCACCGGAAGCGCCCGCGCCGGGATCGATTTCCTCGAATTCGGCATCGACGACTTCGGCGTTGTCGGCGGCGGCGGTGTCACCGGTCGGTTCCGCCGGCGCGCCGTCCTCACCGGACTCCTGAGAGGCCTTGTACATGGCCTCGCCCAGTTTCATCGACGCCTGGGCCAGGGTTTCGGTCTTCGCCTTGATGGCTTCGGCGTCGTCGCCCTTGAGCGCTTCTTGCAATTGCTCGATGGCGGTTTCGATTTCGGCCTTTTCGCCCTCGGGCACCTTGTCGCCGAATTCGGCCAGGTTTTTTTCCGTCGAATGGATCATGGCGTCGGCATTGTTGCGGGCCTCTACCGTTTCCTTGCGTTTCTTGTCCTCTTCGGCGTGGGCTTCGGCGTTCTGCACCATTTCTTCGATATCGGTATCGGACAAACCGCCCGAGGCCTGAATACGGATTTGCTGCTCCTTGCCCGTCGCCGTGTCCTTGGCCGAAACATTGACGATGCCGTTGGCGTCAATATCGAAGGTCACCTCGATTTGCGGAATGCCGCGGGCCGCCGGCGGAATGCCGATCAGATCGAACTGACCAAGCACCTTGTTGTCTGCGGCCATTTCCCGTTCGCCCTGGAAAACCCGGATGGTCACCGCCGTCTGGCTGTCCTCGGCGGTCGAAAAGACCTGGCTTTTGCGGGTCGGGATGGTGGTGTTGCGGTCGATCAGGCGGGTAAACACGCCGCCCAGGGTTTCGATGCCAAGCGACAGCGGCGTCACGTCAAGCAACAGCACGTCCTTGACGTCGCCGCTTAGCACGCCGCCCTGAATGGCGGCGCCGATGGCTACCACTTCGTCGGGGTTGACGCCCTTGTGCGGTTCCCGGCCGAAAAATTCCTTGACGGTTTCGAACACCTTGGGCATCCGGGTCATGCCGCCGACCAGGATTACCTCGTCGATATCGCCGGCGGTCAGGCCGGCGTCTTTCAGGGCCTTCCTGCACGGATCGACGGTGCGCTGCACCAGATCCTCGACCAGCGCCTCGAGCTTGGCCCGGGTCAACTTGATGTTCAGGTGCTTCGGCCCGGAGGCGTCGGCGGTTATGAACGGCAGGTTGATTTCGGTCTGCTGGGTCGAGCTCAACTCGATCTTGGCCTTTTCGCCTTCTTCCTTCAGGCGTTGCAGGGCCAGCTTGTCTTTGCGCAGGTCGATGCCGGTGTCTTTCTTGAATTCACTGGCCAGGTGATCGACAATACGTTTGTCGAAATCTTCGCCGCCCAGGAAAGTATCGCCGTTGGTCGATTTGACCTCGAACACGCCGTCGCCGATTTCCAGCACCGACACATCGAAGGTGCCGCCGCCCAGATCGTAAACGGCGATGGTGCCGCTTTCCTTCTTTTCCAGGCCATAGGCCAGCGCCGCCGCCGTCGGTTCGTTGATGATGCGCAGCACTTCAAGACCGGCGATCTTGCCGGCGTCTTTCGTCGCCTGACGCTGGGAATCGTTGAAATAGGCGGGCACCGTGATAACCGCCTGGGTAACGGTTTCACCAAGATAGCTTTCGGCGGTTTCCTTCATCTTGCCCAGGATAAAGGCCGAGATCTGGCTGGGGCTGTATTTCTTGCCCGCCGCTTCGACCCAGGCGTCGCCATTGTCGCCGGAAACGATTGCATAGGGCACCAGGCCCTTGTCTTTTTCGGTCAACGGATCGTCGAACCGGCGGCCGATCAGGCGCTTGATGGCGAATAGGGTGTTTTCCGGGTTGGTCACGGCCTGACGCTTGGCCGGCTGGCCGACCAGCCGCTCGCCGGAATCGGTCAAGCCGACAATCGACGGGGTGGTCCTGACGCCTTCGGCGTTTTCAATAACCTTGGCGTCCTTGCCGTCCATGATGGCGACGCAGGAATTGGTCGTTCCAAGGTCGATACCGATTACCTTGCTCATAATTTACCTCATTAATATTTGGCGGATTTTCGTGCCGTTCCCTTAGTCCTGAAAGGCGACCGGCACATCGGAACCCCATGGTCCCTGAAAATCCCCGTGTCAAAGATACTTCAAAGTGCGGCGTAAAGCCGCGTTCGGGCGTTATATATGTCGCTCCGGCCATGGAAGCAAGCGCCGCCGGAGTATTTTGTTACAGTTCCCGGTCCACATTGCCGCCCGGTTCCCGGCCGCCCTGCTCGTAAGCCCTGGTCTGTTCCGGGGCGTTTTCGCGGGCCCCTTCGGCGGCGGTTTCCGGGTCGGCGGGCCCGGCTTTCGGGCCGCCCTTGGAAACCCCCACCTTGGCCGGCCGCAGCAGCCGGTCGCGGATGGTGTAGCCTTCCTGGATCACCTGAACCACGGTCCCCGATGGCCTGGACGGGTCTTCCATTTCGAACATCGCCTCGTGAAGATTGTGATCGAACGGCTTGTCCATGGCCTCTATCCGCTTGATGCCGGTGCGCTCGAAGGAATTGAGCAGGTCGCGCAGGGTCATCTCGACACCGTCCATCAGGTTGCTGACGGCTTCGTCGGTAGCGCGGGTTTCCGCATCGATGCTGGCCAGCGCCCGGGTCAGGTTGTCGGCGACCGAAACCATGTCGCCGGCGAACCCGGTAATGGCGTATTTGCTGGCGTCTTCCTTTTCGCGGTTGGCGCGGCGGCGGACATTTTCGGTCTCGGCGACGGCCCGCAAAAGCTTGTCATTCAGTTCCGCCACCTGGGCCTCCAATTCGCCCAGGCGGTCCGGCCCTTCGAACGCGATTTTCGGGTCGCCGGCATTGGCGGTATCATCGGGCTCTGTCTTGCCGCCGTCCCGTTCGTCCTGTGGCGCGGCTTCGGCGGCGGCGGGTTCATCGTCCGGCGTATCGGTTTTGTTGTCTTCGTTGATCATGAAAAACGGTTCCTTCGTAGTTAACTGGACCCGACCATGCGGCCGACCAGTTGTGCGGTGTAATCGACCATCGGGATAATGCGGGCATAATTCATGCGCGACGGGCCGACGACGCCGATGGCGCCGATCACCTGTTCACGGGTGTCCCGGTAGGGGCCGACGATTATCGAGCATCCGGCGACGCCGAACAGTTGACTGTCGGCGCCGATAAATATCTGCACGCCTTCGGCGCCGTCGGCCAGCGCCAGCAGGTTAAGGATCATTTCCTTGGTTTCCAGGGCCTCGAAAAGCGAACGGATGCGTTCCAGATCGACCGCCGCCGTTACGTCTTCCAGCAGGTTGGCCTGGCCGCTGATAATAAGCGTGCCGCCCTCGTCGCCACCGGCCCAACTGGCCAGTCCGGTCGAGACCACGGCGCGGGTCAGGTCGTCCAGTTGCGCCCGGTGATTTTCCAGTTCGGCGATGATCTGGTCGTGGGCCTCGGCCAGCGTGCGGCCCAGCAGCCGGGCGCTCAAATAATTGCTGGCCTCGATCAGCGCCGATGGCGGCAAATTCCGGGGGGTCTCGATGATCCGGTTCTCGACGATGCCGTTTTCGGTGACCAGCACCACCAGCGCCCGTCCGGGGTTCAGGGAAACGATTTCGATATGCCGTAGCGGCACGTCGGTTTTCGGCGCCATCACCAGGCCGGCGCAATGAGACAGCCCGGACAGCACCATGGTTGCCTCTTTCAGCAAGCCCTCGACGCTGGAACCGGACGCGGCGCAATGGCCCTCGATGCTCTGGCGTTCTTCGCGGGTCAGGTTGCCGGTCTGCAACAGGCCATCGACAAACAGCCGCAGCCCGGCGTCGGTCGGCAGCCGCCCCGCCGATGTGTGCGGGGCGAACAGCAGCCCGGCATCTTCCAGGTCGGCCATGACGTTGCGGATGGTGGCCGGCGACAGCCTGTTTTCCAGCAACCGCGACAGCGTGCGCGAGCCGACCGGTTCGCCGGTGGATACATAGGCATCGACGATATGGCTGAATATTTCGCGTGAGCGCTGATTGAGCTCGGAAATCATTGCGTCGCCGCTTTCCACATTACATGACGATTTCCGGGAATGTAGTGACCGGACCTTGCCCCGTCAACGCACTCCGGCTACTTTGCCGCCGCAAACCGGATTCCCGAAGACATTTAAGGAAAGCCAGCATGAGACCATCGGGCCGCGCCGACGACGAACTTCGTACCGTGACTATGGAAACGGGCGTCAACAAGCACGCCGAAGGGTCGTGCCTGATCGCCATGGGCGACACCCGGGTGCTGTGCCTGGCCAGCGTCGAACAGCGGGTGCCGCCGTGGCTGCGTAATTCCGGTCGCGGCTGGGTCACCGCCGAATACGGCATGTTGCCCAGGGCCACCGGTGAACGCATGGGCCGCGAGGCGGCCAGGGGCAAGCAATCGGGCCGGACCCAGGAAATTCAACGCCTGATCGGCCGCAGTTTGCGCGCCGTCACCGACCTCGAGGCCATGGGCGAAATGCAGATTACCGTCGATTGCGACGTTATCCAGGCCGACGGCGGCACCCGCACGGCCTCGATCACCGGCGCTTATGTGGCCCTGCACCAGGCCTTCCGGCGGATGGTCGATCTGGGGATCCTGAAAACAATACCGCTGACCGATCAGGTCGCCGCCATTTCCTGCGGCCTGTACAAGGGAACGCCGGTGCTTGACCTGGATTACGCCGAAGACAGCAACGCCGAAGCCGACGCCAACTTCGTCCTTACCGCCAATCAGGGCATAGTCGAAATTCAGGGCACGGCGGAAGAAAAGCCGTTCGCCCCGGAACAGTTTCACGAACTGATGATGCTGGCCCGCAAGGGGGTCGATGAACTGACCGTCTTGCAGCGCGGCATACTGGGATAAATGGCCAGAAAATTTACCGGGAACAAGCTGGTACTGGCCAGTCACAACCCCGGCAAGGTGGCCGAGATCGGCGAATTGCTGCGGCCATTGGGGGTCACGGTCCTCGCGGCCGCCGAACTGGGCCTGATCGAGCCCGTCGAAGACGGCGAAACCTTCGCCGCCAACGCCGAAATCAAGGCCCGCGCCGCCGCCCTGGCCTCGGGCCTGCCGGCCCTGGCCGATGATTCCGGAATTGCGGTGGCGGCGCTGGGCGGCGACCCCGGCATCTATTCCGCCCGCTGGGCCGGCCCGGACAAGGATTTCGCGCTGGCCATGGGCCGGATCGAACAGGCCCTAAGGGGCCAGGACGACCGCCGCGCCCGGTTCGTCTGCGCCCTTAGCCTGTGCTGGCCGGGGGACAAAGGGCAAAAAGACGAACCGCCCCACTGCGAGACCTTTGAAGCGCATTTCCGGGGCTCTTTGGTGTGGCCGCCGCGCGGTGCGAACGGCTTCGGCTACGACCCGATGTTCCGGCCCGATGGCTACGACGTTACCTGCGGCGAGATGGAGCCGCGCGAAAAACACCGGATCAGCCACCGGGCGCTGGCTTTCGGGAAACTGCTGGCCACCTGTTTCGCGAAATAATGGGGAACGGCCTGTCCCTTTACATCCACTGGCCGTTCTGCCTGTCCAGGTGCCCCTATTGCGACTTCAACAGCCAGGTCCCCGAAAGCGCCGTCGATCACGCCCACTGGCGCGCCGCCCTGCTTGCCGAACTGGACCATTTCGCCGCCGAATTGCCGGGGCGGCGGCTGCGAAGCGTCTTCTTCGGCGGCGGTACGCCGTCGCTGATGGCCCCACGGACGGCGGCCGAGCTGATTGCGGCGGCGAAACGATACTGGGTCCATGATGAGCAACTGGAAATCACCATGGAGGCCAACCCGACTTCGGTCGAGGCCGGGCGTTTGGGCGATTTTCATGCCGCCGGGGTCAACCGCCTGTCGCTCGGCGTCCAGTCCCTCGACGACGATGCGCTTCGCTTTCTGGGTCGCGGTCATTCCGCCGCCGAGGCCAGGGCGGCGATTGAATTGGCCGCCGATATATTCGAGCGCGCCTCGTTCGACCTGATCTACGCCCGGCCCGGCCAAACGGCGGACCAGTGGCGGGACGAACTGGCCGAGGCCCTGTCGTTCGATCCCGGCCATCTGTCGCTGTATCAACTGAGCGTCGAGGCCGGCACGCCGTTTTTCCGCGACGGCGTCGCCGCCGCCGATGACGATTGCGGCGCCGACCTGTTCGAACTGACCGCCGGGATGACGGCGGCGGCGGGGCTGCCGGCCTACGAAATTTCCAACCACGCCCGTCCGGGGCAGGAATGCCGCCATAATGTGCGGGGCTGGCAGGGCCACGATTATGTGGGCATCGGCCCCGGTGCGCATGGGCGGTTGAGCCGGGCGGGCATCTGCGAAGCCATTTACCAGATCCACCGGCCCGACCGCTGGCTCGCCGCCGTCGCAGAGAACGGCCACGGGACCGCCAGGCGGTCGTCTTTGAATCCGCGGGAACGGCGGGAAGAAATCATCATGACCGGGCTGCGCCTGACTCGGGGCATCGACCGGGCGACGTTCGGGAAATTCGAACAGGCCTTCCCGGCGGACGCCCTGTCACGCCTGATCGGGGAAGGCTTTCTGGTTCTCGATGGGCACGGCCTGCGCGCCACGGCCAGCGGGCGGCTGTGCCTGAACGCCGTTCTGGCGGAACTGCTGGCTCCTTGGTAATTAATTGGTCGCCGGGCCGAAGGCCTGCGGCGCCGGGTCGATGATTTTCTGGCCCCTGGGTTCTACCTGCAAGACCGCCAGGCCGCGTTCCACGGTGCCGTCGGGCCGGAAGCGGAAGATGCCGTCGCGGCCCCAGAAACCGCTGGCCGCCGTCAGGGCGGCGGTGGAAAAATCGGGCCGGCCGGCCTTGCCGTCGCCGGCTCTCGACAACACCGCCGCCAGCGCCGTGGCGTCATAGGCCAGGGTCGACAGGCGCGGCGGCACGGCGCCATATACTTTTTCGTACCGGGCGACAAAACCGGCCCGCGCCGCCGGCGGCGGGCCGGCGTACCAGCCGCCAAGCAACGCCGGTTCGGCGCCCAGGCCGGGCATGTCCCATTGGCCGGTGCCCAGCATACGCACCTTTTTCGGATCGATATCATAGAACGGCAGCAACGCGGCTATCGCCAGCAGGCGCTTGCCGCCATCGGCCAGCAGCAGGGCGTCGAAGGGTAAATCGCCGATGGTTTGCAGCTTGGCCAGCCGCCGCAAGGCGCGGGTCGAAATCTCGTCGTCCCGGTCGGCCAGCGCCCGGCGCTGGGCCAGCAGGGCCCCCCGGCGGGAATCGTAATCGGCGAGATCGCGCACGACGCCGGAAAAGTCTTCCAGGGCGGGGTCGTAAAACTGCACCCGCGTAACCGCCACGCCCAGGGCCTCGGCCTGCCGCCGGAGCGCCCCGATGACGGTTTGCCCATAGGCGTTATCCGGGGCCAGCGCCGCGAACCGGGCGAGGCCGCGCGAAGTGGCGTAGCGGACCAGCCGGTTAACTTCGGATTCCGGAAAAAACCCCATGGTATAAACGCCACCGCCGGCAATGGTGCGGTCGCTGGAAAAACCGATCACCGGAACATCGGCGGCGCGGGTCAGCGCCGCCACGGCGCGCACCGACGGCGCCAGCAGCGGCCCCAAAATCAGCGCCGCGCCGTCGCCGATGGCCATCCGGGCGGCTTCCAGCGCGCCTTCCGGGTTGCCGCCGGTGTCGTGGACCAGCAGTTCAAAGCGGTCGTTGGAAAATTCGAACAGCGCCAGTTGCGCGGCGTTCAGCATGGCCTCGCCCAGTTTTCCGTATGGCCCGCTCAAAGGCGCCAGCAGGGCCACCCGGACCGTTGAACTGGGCGCCAGCGGCGGCACCGGCAGGTGTTCGGCGGGCGGCGCCACGCTTGCCCCGCCGGGCTTCGGGCGGGCCGTCAGCAGGGGGGTCAGGGATGGCGTTTTCGGGCCCGAAGCGGCCTGCGCCGCGCCGCCGCCGCCGGGGACCGCCTGGAGCGGCGGCAGGGGCCTGGCGATCTGCCGCGCCTGGGGCTGGGCCGGATTGGCCGATTGCTTCTTTTCCGGTGGTTTGGGCGCGGTCTTGGGGGCAACCGGAACGCTGGAGCCTTGAAACATCGGCGGAAGTCGTGGAGACTCGCACGCCGATAACAGCGACACCGTCGCCGCCAGAATAACCGCATTCAGGACCCCACGCCGCCGCCATGAGCAAACGGAAACCCGACAAGACCGGAAAGCAGGGCGGTGGCGCTGTTGCAACGTATACTCCTGAACCTGTCAATGATCTGGACGGGGCCGAGCCTACACCAACTTTTGCCGCCGGGCTATATCTGGTCGCGACCCCGATCGGCAACTCCCGCGACATTACCCTGCGCGCCCTGGATATCCTGACTGCGGCCGATGTTATCGCCTGTGAAGACACCCGGGTGACGGCCAAGCTGCTGGCCCGGCACAACATATCCAGGCCCCTGCTGGCCTATCACGAACACAACGCCGGGAAGGCCGGGCCGGGTATTATCAGACGCCTCAAAAACGGCGAAATCGTGGCGCTGGTATCGGACGCCGGGACGCCGATAATATCGGATCCCGGCTACCGGCTGGTCGCCGCCTGTGTGGCGGAGGGGCTGTACGTTACCCACCTGCCCGGCCCGTCTTCGGCGTTGACCGGCCTGGTATTGAGCGGCCTGCCGGCGGACCGCTTCATGTTTGCCGGCTTCCCGCCGGTCAAATCGGGCAAGCGGCGGACTTTCCTCGAAGAAGTCAAGGCCGCGCCATCGACCCTGATATTCCTGGAAAGCCCGAAACGCCTGGCCGCCTCGCTGGCCGATATGGCCGCCGTCCTGGGCGACCGACCGGCCGCCATCGGCCGGGAACTGACCAAGATGTTCGAAGAGGTGCGCCGGGGAAAACTGAACGAACTGGCCGATTACTACCGCCTGGCCGGCCCGCCAAGGGGCGAGGTGACGGTTATCGTCGGGCCGCCGGCTAAGGCGGCGGCGATCGGCGGCGAGCAACTGGATGGCCTGCTGGCCGCGGCGCTGCGCCGGGCATCCGTGCGCGACGCTACGGCGGAAGTCGCCGCCGCCACCGGCGTGACCCGCCGTGAGGTCTATGCCCGCGCCCTGGCGCTGGCGGAAAAAAAATGAGCCCGGCGAAAGACCGGGTCCGGGCCTGGCGCTACGGCCATCTGGCCGAGGCCCGGGCGGCGTTGCTGCTGCGCCTGAAGGGGTATCGCATCCTGGCCCGCCGTTACCGCACCCCCGTGGGCGAAATCGATGTGATCGCCAAACGGGGAAAATTGCTGGCCATGGTCGAAGTCAAGGGGCGCGCCGGCGGCGCTGCGGCGAATGCCGCCGAAGCCCTGGGCGCACCGCAACGCCGGCGCATCGAACGGGCGGCGGCGGCCTGGCTGGCCGGCCATCCGGGATCGGCGGCCTGCGACGTGCGGTTCGATTTAATCGTGGTTGGACCGGGCCCGCTGCCCCGGCATCTGCCCGGGGCCTGGATGGCCGGCGACTAGGCGCGAAGAAAGCCCTTGTCGAACCGCCCCGGTTCATTAAACTGGACAACATGAAAGATCACACCGTTGGCCGGTTCGACTTCCCGAAAACCTTCCGATTAACGGCGCTGGCGCTGCTCCTGGCGGGCGGGCTGGGCGCTTGCGACCCGGTCAGCCTGGGGGTCGGCGTCGGCGCCGCCGCCGGGGTCGGCGCGTACGAGGAACGGGGCCTTAAGGGGGTCGCCAGGGACACCGCAATCGAGGCGCGCATCCTTAAGCTATGGCTGCAGGACAAGCCCGAAATAGCCGCCAAGGTCAGTGTCGAAGTCTACCAGCGCCGGGCCCTGATTACCGGCATCGTGCCCAGCGAGGAAATGCGGGCCGACGCCATCGGCATGGCCTGGAAGGCCGACGGCGTCAAGGATGTTTTGAACGAGATCATCGTCGGCAAGTCCAGCAGCCTCGGTGAACTGGCCCGCGACACCGCGATCACCGCCGAACTCAAGTCGAAACTGACCTTCGACGAGGAAGTCCAGGCGGTCAACTACGCCGTGGAAACCGTACGCGGCACGGTCTACCTGATCGGCATCGCCCAGAATCAGGCCGAACTGGACCGGGTGATCGCCCAGGCGCGCCGTATTTCCTATGTGAAAAGGGTAATCAACCACGTCAAGATCAAGGCTTCGCAATGAGACCATCGCCGCAGTCCTGCCGCCGCCTTAGCGCCATCGGCAAACTGCACGATAACGAATTTGGCCTGACCGAAACGGCGCTGATCCTGGCCGCCGCCGAGCGGCCCGGCTGCGATTCCGGCCCCTATGTGCGGCATCTCGAAAAACTGACCGACGACGTCGCCGCCTACGCCGGCAAAGATGCCGAACACCCCCGCCGGGGCTTAAACATGCGGGCCGAGGCCCTGCGGCAGGTCATCGCCCGCCGCTATGGCTACGGCGGCTGCGACGATGCCTATGAAGATATCGAATACGGCAATCTGATCCGGGTTATCGATCGCCGCCGGGGACTGCCGGAAATTCTCGGCATTATTTATATCCACGTGGCCCGCGCCCTGGACTGGCGCATCGACGGGCTGGATTTTCCGCCGCGCTTTATGGTTCGCCTGGAATTTTCCGGCGGGCGCCTGATTCTGGATCCGTTTGACGGCGGCATCGAACTCAAGCCCCACGACCTGCGCGATCTTTACAAGGCGGTATCGGGCAGCCACATGGAAATCGCCCCCGGCCATACCGCCGCCATCGACGGTCGGGCCATCCTGATCCGCTCGCGCAAGAACGCCAAGGCCCTGAACCTGCGTGCGGAAAATCTGGAAGGCGCCCTGGACGAGGTGCGGACCATGCTGCTGTTCGCGCCGCAGGAACCGTCGCTGTGGCGGGAAGCCGGAATTCTCAGCGCCCGCCTGGACCGGATCGGCGAGGCGATCACGGCGCTGGAGGAATTCCTGCGGCGCGGCGGCAGCAACGCCAGCCATTACCGGACCTCGATCCTGTTGCAGGAACTGCGCTCGCGGCTGAACTGATGACCATGACCCGAAACCTGGCTATCCAGATGGACCCCGTCGAGGCCATCGACATCGACGCCGATTCAAGCTTCGTGCTGGGGTTGGAAGCGCAGAAGCGCGGCTACGCCCTTTATTACTACCGGCCCGGCGATCTTTCCTTCATTGACGGTCGGGTCACCGCGCGGGCCGGCGCCCTGACCCTGCGGCGGCGGCGGGGCGATCATTTCGACCTGGCGGAGCCGGAAAACATCGACCTGGCGGAAATGGACGTGGTGCTGATGCGCCAGGATCCGCCGTTTGATATGGGCTACATCACGGCGACCCACCTGCTCGACCACATTCATCCCCGGACCCTGGTCGTCAACGACCCCGCGTCGGTGCGCAACGCGCCGGAGAAACTGTTCGCGACCCTGTTTCCGGATCTGATGCCGCCGACCCTGATATCGCGTGATACCGCCGCCATCAAGGATTTCCGGGCCGAACACAGGGACATTATCATCAAGCCGCTGTACGGCAACGGCGGCGCCGGGGTTTTTCATGTGCCGCCGGGTGACGATAACCTGAACGCGCTGCTGGAGATGTTCGCGGCCCAGACCAGCGAACAGGTGATGGTGCAGGCCTATCTGCCCGAAGTGCGCCAGGGCGACAAGCGGATCATCCTGATCGACGGCCGCCCCGCCGGGGCCATCAACCGGGTGCCGCCCGAAGGCGACGTGCGGGCCAACATGCACGCCGGCGGCACACCGCTGCGTTCGGCCCTGACGGCCCGCGAACACGACATTTGCGACGCCATCGGCCCGGAACTGAAAAGGCGCGGCCTGATTTTTACCGGCATCGACGTGATCGGCGATTACCTGACCGAAATCAACGTCACCTCGCCGACCGGCATCCAGGAGATAAACGCCTTTGACGGGGTTTGCCTGGAAGCGCAAATCTGGGACGCCATCGAGGCAAGGCTGGGGGCGTAGAGCCGGGCCCGCACCTGTAAGGTTGTTGTAAGGTTGGTGGCTTACAAGGTTCCCTTGCCGGGGGCGAATTGTACCATGGCATTGTCTCAAATTTTTAATCTAATGAGGAGTATCGTGTCATGGGGTTTACCAATTCAATCATTTTGCCGGCGTTGCTTGGGGCCGTGGCGATCGGTTTGGCGATCGCTCCCGCGCCGGTCAAGGCCGCGACGCAGACCTTCGGTGCGGGTGGCGCTGTCACGCTCGCCGACCGGTCTACAAATTTTGATACCATTGTAGAAGGTACCGGTCTGGCAAATTTTTCCGACGACGGATTGACGGTGTCATATACCGGTTTAGCGACCTGTCAGGCAGGTGCTTGCGGTACTTTCCCGGGATTTGCCGGTCTTTCTGGAGGTTTCGAGTATAGCGGATCCAACAACGCATATTTGTCCATCAGCGCCACCGACGCGGGCCGGTTCTCCGGCCTTGAATTCAATATCGGCAACGGTTTTGGCAGCGGCGGTTTGAATGGGTTCTGGGAAATATTCCGGGACGGTTCGTCGGTGGGTTCAAGTTCCCTGACGCTGCCAGGATACCCGACCATCCTGGGAATTTCTGATATTCTCGGATTTGACGAGCTCCGCATCGCCATGGGCCCCTCTTTCTCACTACCTTTCTCATCGTTTGGCTTTGCAAATGCCGTCGCCATCGACAATCTGTCGGCACAGATGCTTTCCGTCGTCCCTCTGCCCGCCTCTCTGCCGCTGTTCTTTACCGGCCTCGCCGGCCTCGGCCTGATGCGGCGGCGGCAGCGGCGGGCCTGACACGAGTCCGGTTCGATTCTTTTGCTGGTGTTCTTTGTTTGTTCCGTATAGGCTCAAGGCCGGTATGGAACGGCAGGGAGCCCCGGTGAATGGTTGCGCGGGTCAATACGGTCGCCTTTCGCGGCATCGATGTGCTGGATGTGGACGTGCAGGTGCAGATGGCGTCTGGATTGCCCGCCTTTACTATCGTCGGCCTGCCCGACAAGGCGGTGTCAGAGGCCCGCGAACGGGTCCGCGCGGCCCTTAATTCCATCGGCCTGGCGCTGCCGCCGAAGCGCATTACCGTTAATCTGGCCCCCGCCGATGTGGCCAAGGAAGGCTCCCACTTCGATCTGGCCATCGCGCTCGGGTTGCTGGCCGATATGGGGGTGATACCGCCCGAAGACGCCGGGCGCTATCTGGTGCTCGGCGAATTGGCGCTGGATGGTTCGTTAAGCCCGGTCGGCGGCGTGCTGCCCGCCGCCATTCACGCCGCCGCCCGCGATTTGGGGCTGATCTGTCCGGGCGTGCAGGGCGGCGAGGCGGCCTGGTCCGGCAACGACGGGGTGCTGGCGCCGGACGATCTGGTGCAGTTGATTAACCATTTCAAGGGCGTCCAGCTATTGCGCCCGCCGGTACCCGGAGCCGCCGAAGACCCCGCCGCCTATCCCGATCTGGCCGATATCAAAGGCCAGGAAAGCGCCAGGCGGGCGCTGGAAATAGCCGCCGCCGGGGGCCATAACCTGCTTATGAACGGGCCGCCGGGTTCGGGTAAATCCATGCTGGCGGCTCGCTTGCCGGGCCTGTTGCCGCCTCTGGACGCGGAAGAAATTCTGGAAACCAGCATGATCCAGAGCCTGGCCGGGGTGCTGGTCGGCGGGACGCTGAGCCGCCGCCGGCCATTCCGCGACCCGCATCATTCGGCGTCTCAGGCGGCCCTGGTCGGCGGCGGCCGCAAGGCCCTGCCGGGTGAAGTCTCGCTGGCCCATCTTGGGGTGCTGTTTCTCGACGAATTGCCGGAATTTGGCCGCGCCGCCCTGGAGGCCCTGCGCCAGCCCCTGGAAGGCGGCACCACCACGGTGGCCCGGGCCAATGCCCATGTAACCTATCCGTCGCGGTTTCAACTGATCGCGGCGATGAACCCCTGCCGCTGTGGCTATCTCGACGATCCGGGCCAGGCCTGCTCGCGGGCGCCGCGCTGCGCCGCCGACTATCAGGCCAAAATTTCCGGGCCGCTGTTCGACCGTATCGACCTGCATGTGGATGTGCCCGCCGTTTCCATCGCCGACCTGTCGTTGCCGCCGGCGGCGGAATCATCGGCGCCGGTCGCGGCCCGCGTCGCCGCCGCCCGCGCCATCCAGAAAAAACGCTACGCGAAACACCCCGGCGCCCGCACCAACGCCGATGCCGATGGGGTCCTGCTGGAACAGGTCGTCGCCCCCGACGGCCCGGCGCGGGCGTTGCTGGGCGAGGCCGCCGACCGCATGGGATTGTCGGCCAGGGGGTATCACCGGGTACTGCGGGTGGCGCGCACCCTGGCCGACCTGGATACCGTGGAAAGCGGCGGCGGGGAGGCGACCGTCGGGCGCATCCATATCGCCGAGGCGCTATCCTATCGCCGTATCGCCCCGGGTCGCGGGGCGCTCAGACGCCCGGCCTAGAGTTATCCGCATCGACCGACACGATTACCGGCACCGGGTCGGCGGCCAGCAGGGCCTGTCGCGCCGCCTTTTTCCCGGCCCGCGCCGCCAGGGTTTCGCGGTGAACCAGATAGAGGCCGCTGCCGACGATAATGCCGGCCCCCGTCCAGACCGCGTTTTCGGGAATATCGCCCCAGAACAGGTATCCCAGCAGCGCCGCCCACACCAGGGACGTGTATTCGAACGGCGCCAGTAGGCCGACCGGGGCCAGATTAAAGGCCCGGGTCAGGCAATACTGGCCGCCGGCGGCGAGCCCGGCCATGGCCAGCAAAATCCCGCTATCCCTGACCGGCATGGCGACAAACAGCAGCGGCAGGGCGGCGCTGCCGATCACGGCGAGGCCCAGATTATAGTAAAATACCTGTTTGAAAACACCCTCGCTGGGGCCGAGCCAGCGGGTCGCCAGCATCATCAGCGCGTAGGACGCCCCGGCCCCGATGGCGTACATGGTGGCCGTCTGGAAAACCGCGCCGCCGGGGCGCGCCGCGATCACCACACCGACAAAGCCGATGCCGACCGCCGCCCAGCGATGCGGCCCGACCCGTTCCTTGAACAGCAGCGCCGACAACGCGGTCATCAGGAACGTGGCGCCACCGAAAAACACCACCGTGGTATCGGCCAGCGGCATGGTCCGGAGCGCCGAAAAGAACAGGAAGGGGGCGAAAAATCCGACCCCGACACGTAATAAGTGACCGCCGGGCCGGGCCGATTTAAGCGCCGCCATGCCGCCCAGCCGCGGCAGCAGGCACAACATGCCGATGACGATGATCCAGCCGCGCAGGGCGAGGATTTGCAGCACCGAATAATCGGCCCCGACCAGCCGCTTGGCGACACTGTCCATGATTGACAGCAGGCCGACACCGGCCAGGATCAGGGCCATTCCGGCGAGGTTGTGCGGCTCGGGCCGGTCGGTCATTTGTTGCGTCAGTCGTCGAAGCGCTTGATCATGCGCCCCAGGTCGCGCCCGGCGAAAATGTGGACATGCAGGTGCGGCACTTCCTGATGGGCGTCGGGGCCATTGTTGGCGAGCGTCCGGTAACCGGCATCGACCAGCCCCAGGTCGCGGGCAACCAGGCCGACGGCGCGGATGAAGCCGGCGATTTCGGCTTCCGTGGCGCGGTCCGAAAAATCGTCCATGTTGACATAAGCACCCTTGGGGATCACCAGCACATGCACCGGGGCCTGCGGCGCGATGTCGCGAAAGGCCAGCGCGTAGTCGTCTTCATAAACCCGGTCGCAGGGTATTTCGCCGCGCAGGATTTTGGCGAAAATATTGTCGTCGTCGTAAGTCATGGTCGGCCCCTCCGGCTATTTTTTCGGCCGCGCGTTTTTTTCATCGATCCCCGAGATGCCTTCGCGGCGTTGCAGTTCGGCCCACACCTCGGCGGGGTCGATCTCCATCTCCGCCCACAACACCAGCAGGTGATATAGCAGGTCGGCGCTTTCACGGATAACCTCGTTTTCGCCCTCGTCCAGGGCCGCGACTATGGTCTCGGTCGCCTCTTCGCCCAGCTTGCGGGCGATTTCGCCGCGCCCGCGGGCCAGCAGTTTGGCCGTGTAGGAACTTTCCGGACTGTGGCCGTGGCGGCTTTTGATAACATCGAAAAGGCCTTCGAGTACGCCGCTGTCGGGAATATTATCGATCATGGATCAGCCCTCGCCGTTGGGGCGGACGGGAATGCCCGCCGCCGCCATGTAGTTTTTCGCCTGCCCTATGGTAAAGCTGCCGAAGTGAAAAATCGAGGCCGCAAGCACCGCCGAGGCGTGGCCGTCGCGGATGCCCTCGACCAGATGTTGCAGCGTGCCGACCCCGCCCGAGGCAATCACCGGCACGCTAACCGCGTCCGATATGGCCCGGGTCAGCGGGATGTTGAAGCCCTGTTTGGTGCCGTCCCGGTCCATCGAGGTCAGCAGGATTTCCCCGGCCCCGCAAGCGGCCATGCGCCGGCTCCACTCAACGGCGTCGATGCCGGTGGCGTTGCGGCCGCCGTGGGTGAATATCTCGAAACTGTCCGGGCCGGTCGATTTGGCGTCGACCGAGACCACGATACACTGCGAGCCGAATTTTTCGGCGGCCCGGCGCACGAAATCCGGGTCCTTGACGGCGGCGGTGTTGATCGACACCTTGTCGGCCCCGGCCAGCAGCAGGCGGCGAATGTCTTCGGTGGTGCGGATGCCGCCGCCGACGGTCAGCGGCATGAAGCATTTTTCCGCCGTCCTGGAAACCACCTCGAAGATGGTGTCGCGGCCCTCGTGGCTGGCGGTTATATCCAGAAACGTCAGCTCGTCGGCGCCGGCCTTGTCGTACAGGCTGGCCTGTTCGACCGGATCGCCGGCATCGATCAGATCGACGAAATTGACCCCCTTGACGACCCGTCCGCCGTGCACGTCAAGGCACGGTATGATGCGGGCCTTCAACATTTCAGCAGCGCCGTCGCCAGGGCCGGATCGATGCGCCCGTCATATACGGCGCGACCGCTGATGACCCCTTCCAGCAGGTCGCCGCCAAGCTCCTTTAGCGCTTGCAGGTCGGCCATCGACGACACCCCGCCCGAGGCGATCACCGGCGTCGAAATGGCCCCGGCCAGCTTGACGGTGGCTTCCACGTTGGGGCCGGCCATGGCCCCGTCGCGGCCGATGTCGGTGAAGATGATGGCGCTGACCCCGGCGTCCTCGAACTTGTCGGCCAGTTCGAAACTGGTGATTTTGGAAACTTCCGCCCAGCCCTCGACGGCGACCAGGCCGTTCCGGGCATCGATGCCGACGGCGACCCGGCCCGGGAATTCGCGACAGGCATGGCGCACAAGGTCGGGATCGCGCAGCGCCACGGTGCCCAGAATAACCCGCGCCACACCGGCTTCCAGCCAATGGGCGATGGTCCGCATGTCGCGAATGCCGCCGCCCAGCTGCACCGGTATCCGGATGGCGGCAAGGATCGATTCGACCGCTTCCGAATTAACCGGCTGACCTTCGAAAGCGCCATTCAGGTCGACCACGTGCAGCCATTCGCAACCGGCGGCGGCGAAGCTGCGGGCCTGTTCGCCGGGGGCGTCGCTGAACACCGTGGCGCTTTCCATGTCGCCATGGACAAGGCGCACGCACGAGCCGTCCTTTAAATCAATGGCCGGAAAAAAAATCATCTTCAGGGAACCCATTTCAAAAAATTACCGATCAGGTGCAGGCCGACCCGCTGACTTTTTTCCGGGTGGAACTGACAGCCGATCATGTTGTCACGACCGACCGCCGCCGTTACCGGGCCGCCGTAATCGGCGGTCGCCAGAACATGGTCCGGGTTATCGCAATGCAGATGGTAGCCATGCACATAATAAGTGTGCGGCTGGCCGGTCAGGCCTTCGAACAGCGGGTGTTCCGGGCTGGTGACAAGCAGTTCGTTCCAGCCCATATGTGGAATTTTCAGCGAAGAATCATCGGGCCGCAACGGCTCGACCGATCCGCCGATCCAGTCCAGCCCCGGATGTTCGCCGTGTTCCAGGCCCCTGCTGGCCATCAGCTGCATGCCGACGCAGATACCGAAAAAGGGTATCCCCCGCCCGATCACCGCCTCCGTCAGGGCATCGACCATGCCGTCCAGGCCGACCAGCCCGGCCCGGCAATCGGCAAAGGCGCCGACGCCGGGCAGCACGATATGGCTGGCCCGGCGGACCAGTTCGGGGTCCGCAGTGACGGTCACGTCCAGGCCCGAAAGGCCGCTATCCGTGGCCGCCCTGGCGAACGACTTGGCCGCCGAACGCAAATTCCCCGATCCGTAATCGATAATGGCGACGGTCATTCCCTAGTCCCGAATAGCGGCGCATAGCCGGGCCGTCAACTGCGGCTGATTTTCCAGGAAACGGCGTTCGGCCATATCCCGGTTTTCGGCGATTATTACCTGGGTGGCCTGATAGCCACCGGCCCGCAACGACCAGTCCCGCAGGTCGGCCCCGGCGAAACCCATGGCCATGGCCATGGCCAGCGACAGCGCCCCTTGCGCGATTTCGCCAAAACCGGCCAGGCCCGGCAGGATTCCAAGCCCGATTTGAATAGCGACCAAGGCCGCCGCGACGATCCACATGCGATGCCAGAGCGCCCACGGCACGGCGAACAGAAACGCCGGCCAGCTAAAGCCATCCTTGACCAGCTTGAAGCCGCCTTCGTCATAAACGGCGGCGCCCAGCACATAGGCCGTGTAGGTTCGCGCCATGACGCTACAGCGAACCGCCGAGCACACCCTTGGTAGAGGGAACGGCTTCGGCCTTGCGGGGGTCTATTTCAAACGCCTGGCGCAACGCCCTGGCCACTCCCTTGAAGCAGGATTCGACGATATGGTGGTTGTTGTCGCCATACAGCGTTTCCACATGCAGGGTCAGCCCGGCGGCCTGGGCGAAGGCCTGAAACCATTCCCGGAACAGTTCGGTGTCCATCTCGCCCAGCTTGTCGCGCGCGAAATCGACCCTCCACACCAGCAACGGCCGGTTCGAGGCGTCGAGCGCCACCCTGGTCAGGGTTTCATCCATGGCCGACAGGGCCTGGCCGAAACGGGCGATGCCCTTGCGTTCGCCCAGCGCCTGCATCACCGCCTCGCCGATGGCGATGCCGGTGTCTTCGGTGGTGTGGTGAAAATCGATGTGCAGGTCGCCCTCGGCCCGGACCTCCAGGTCAATCAGGCTGTGCCGCGACAACTGTTCCAGCATGTGATCCAGGAAGCCGATGCCGGTGGCCACGGAATAGACGCCGCCGCCATCCAGATTGACCGTCGCGGTGATTTTGGTCTCGTTGGTGTTGCGCTCTACAGTCGCCGTGCGCATGGTCTGGTTCTCCTCGCGTGCGATATCGCGGAAACTTGTAGCAGGAGCTTGCGAGTTTCGCAATTCGCCGGTAGGGGGCGGTCGTTATTTCAGCTGGAATGTTCGATGACCGGCGCCGGCATCGTCATCGCCACCAGGGGTTAAATCAAAGCCTCCCTTGACCCCGTGGAATGACAGGCCTAAATCCTCTCTATTGTCTTCCTGATATCCGAAAGGCCTCGCCCGATGGCAGATCATTCCAACCCAGGCTGGCGCGGCACCACCATCCTGTGCGTCCGCAAGAACGATTCCGTGGTCATCGCCGGCGATGGCCAGGTCAGCCTGGGCGACACCGTTATCAAGGGCAACGCGCGCAAGGTCCGGACTCTGGGCGACGGCGCCGTGATCGCCGGGTTCGCCGGCGCCACGGCGGACGCCTTCACCCTGTTCGAGCGCCTGGAAGGGCGGCTGGAACAGTATCCCGGACAACTGACCCGGGCCTGTGTCGAAATGGCCAAGGACTGGCGCACCGACCGTTACCTGCGCCGCCTGGAGGCGATGATGACGGTTGCCGACAAACAGGTCTCGCTGGTGCTGACCGGCACCGGCGATGTGCTGGAACCGGAATACGGCGTCATCGGCATCGGTTCCGGCGGCAACTACGCCCTGGCCGCCGCCAGGGCGCTGTATGACCGGGACGACATGGACCCCGAGGCGATCGCCCGCAAGGCGATGGCCATCGCCGCCGAAATTTGCGTTTACACCAACACCAACATCACCGTCGAGACTCTCTGAGATGAACAGCTTTACCCCCAGCACCTTCACCCCCAGGGAAATTGTTTCCGAACTGGACCGCTACATCATCGGCCAGAACGACGCCAAGCGGGCCGTCGCCATCGCCCTTCGCAACCGCTGGCGGCGGCTGCAACTGGACGATGACCTGCGCGAGGAAGTGCTGCCGAAAAATATTCTGATGATCGGCCCGACCGGGGTCGGCAAAACCGAAATTTCCCGCCGGTTGGCGAAACTGGCCCAGGCGCCGTTTATCAAGGTCGAGGCGACCAAGTTTACCGAGGTCGGCTATGTCGGTCGTGACGTCGAACAGATAATTCGCGATCTGGTCGAAGGGGCCATCCATATCGTGCGGGAACGGATGCGCCGGCAGGTCAAGGCCAAGGCCGAGACCCATGCCGAAGAACGGGTGATCGACGCCCTGGTTGGCGATGGCGCCAGTCAGGAGACCCGCCAGAAATTCCGCAAGATGCTGCGCGAAGGCCAGCTCGCCGACCGGGAAATAGAAATCAGCGTTTCCGAAAACGCCGCCGCCTCGATGCCGACCTTCGATATCCCCGGTATGCCCGGCGCCCAGATGGGCATGCTGAATATCGGCGATATGATGGGCAAGGTCTTCGGCCAGCAGGTTAGCCAAAAGAAAATGACCGTATTGGATTCCTACGAGGTGCTGATTAACGAGGAAAGCGACAAGCTGCTGGATGAAGACAAGATGGTCAAGGAAGCCATCGAAACGGCGGAAAACAACGGCATCGTGTTCCTTGATGAAATCGACAAGATAACCGCCCGGTCCGACCGCGGCGGCGCCGATGTCAGCCGCGAAGGGGTGCAGCGCGACCTGCTGCCGCTGATCGAGGGCACCACCGTTTCGACCAAGCACGGGCCGGTCCGCACCGACCATATCCTGTTTATCGCATCGGGCGCCTTTCACATCGCCAAGCCGTCCGACCTGCTGCCGGAATTACAGGGCCGGCTGCCGACCCGGGTCGAACTGCGTTCTTTGACGCGGGACGATTTCGTGCGCATCCTGACCGAAACCGAGGCCAGCCTGATCCGCCAGTACACCGCCCTGATGGGGGTCGAGAACGTTCGCCTGGAATTCAGCGACGACGCCATCGCCGAAATCGCCGACCTGGCCGCCGAAATCAATCAGGGCGTCGAAAACATCGGCGCCCGGCGGCTGCATACGGTGATCGAAAAGCTGCTTGAGGATATCAGCTTCAACGCCTCGGAAAAAAGCGGCGAGACCTTCACCATCGACGCCCAGTATGTCCGCGACAAGGTCGCCGGCCTGGCCAAGGACGCCGACCTCCGGAAATTTATTCTTTAATACCAAATTGCAGAAAGAATGACCCATAGAGATCGCCACAGCAGTCCTTCGGGTAGGAGAGAAGCCGCCGGCGATGCGATCGCATCGTCAAGGCTTTTCGACGCCCTCCGAAGGGCTGCTGTGGCGACCGGAACGGCGAAGAGAAACTTGAGTATTTCAACAATAACCTTCCGTTTATCCCTGCCCGGAAGTTTGGATAGAGTCTTCCGAAAGTCTGCCTCA